>Ga0265295_1000333_pt1 | contig 96021 bp, 100 predicted proteins | sample Munlansysbiofilm_FD_192503 | JGI IMG/M metagenome (GOLD analysis project Ga0265295, IMG submission 192503) | Leachate microbial communities from a municipal landfill in Southern Ontario, Canada - Methane capture system biofilm | ecosystem: Engineered > Solid waste > Landfill > Unclassified ... | reverse complement strand
CAAAGAGCCATTAAGACCGCTGCGGGGATATCTACGACATTTTGCCGAGGCCTTTCGGCCCGGCAACAACCGAATTGGTTGGCTCATGCCTCAAGCCGCGTGAGCTTTTTTCGCGATTGCATCAACTGATAATGGAGACCACTTTGCTCAACTAGGCGCAGACAACCGGCGACAAATGACGACACCCCGGCTCCGTACGTGCCCAAGGGCGTGACACTCACTTCCACTACCGCCATACAACCTCCTCAATGAGTGATTTTGATCCACAGATGCCGACGGCTGTCGCCAACGGCATGAAGCACGGCGTCTTCTGAATTCCCGGCGGAAACACCTTCAAGATGACCGCCGAGATCAACCCATTCGTCAAAGGGGACGTCAACCCGGGTAACAATGTGCGAAAAATCGACGCCTCCGGCATTGGTCGGCGTCGCCTGATAGGGGGAAATATCCAGCACAACACCCTCCCCTTGCACGGTCGGACGCACCAGGAAACCGCTCGCGAGATCCTGAAAGTCAGTGACCTCCACCATGCCGCGCCGACGACCGCCGACATAGGCGCGGATGCGGGTATACGGGAGCCGTTGCCCGACCTCGATCAGGGCCGTTTCGCCATCCAGCACTTGCACGAACTGTTCCGTCCGTCGGCGACTATTGCCCAGAGTTCGCCACCCATCTTTCCTGTCAACTCTGCTGGGGGTCGTCGAAAGGAGGGTTCCGCCCCCCGTCCCGATGGCAGCGCTCGACTTTTCCTGACGCACCGCGATGCGCAGCATGGTGCGAGGCGTATCGAGATGCGCGACAACCTTTTCCAGCGCCGCCAGATCCTTGGACGGTGCCCGCAAAATCAGCCGGTTATCCAGGGCGCTCACCGCACCGGAACTCCCCATTAGGGGCTCAAGGACCGCGAGAAGATCCTCGGCCTGACGATGCTTGAGTTCAATGATCCGCACTTCGCCACTTGCGGCCCAAATCCCTTGAGAAAGAAGCAGAAGCAGAACCAAAGCCAAAATAAACCGGTCATAATTCATGGGTTACTCCCAACAGCCGGTGACTCATCTGAAAAATAAGAAAAAACCACCTTGTAAGTATACCCGAATGTCAGCCCAAGCAAAAACAGGCCACGGACTAGAATCCGTAACCTGTTGATTTTATGGCGGCCCCGGCGCGATTCGAACGCACGACCTACCGCTTAGGAGTAATGATTTTTGGCGTTTTTCGGTACTTCACCATACTTCACTAACTGCTTAATTCCTTTGACAATACGCTTATTTCTATGTATCTTTGATTCATGTTACTTCTTCTTATCCCGCAAAGAATGTTACCCACATGTTACCCACAGAATCAAAGTGAGTTAGGTTTGCAACACCCACCCGAAAAAGATGTTACCCGCGTGTTACCCGCGCCGTGCCTGGGGGCCTACTATGAGATTCACCGATAGGGTTATCAAGTCGATCAAGACGACAGAAAAACGGTTCGAGGTTTTCGAAGACGGCTTAAAGGGCTTCGGTCTGCGTGTCGGCACCACCGGTAAAAAAACGTGGATTGTTCTTTATCGGCAAGGTGATTTGAAACTTCGGCGATTGACCCTTGGGGAATACCCGGCCATGAGTCTTGCACAAGCTCATGTGGCCCATTCCAAGGCATTGGCCCTGATTGAACAAAATATTGATCCGAGAGACCTTGAAAAAGCGGCCGCCGAAGTGGAACGCCGAGCGCCGACCGTTCGAATATTGATAGATGAATTTATCGAACGCGGATTACAGGCAAAAGGGAACCGCACCTGGCGGGAGTATCAAAGAAATCTTGAAAAAGACGTTTCGCCGGTATGGGGGAAGCGTAAGGTCAAGGATATCAAAAAGCGGGACGTGGTTCTTCTGCTGGAAAAAGTCGCCGAACGGGGCGCTAAAAATCAGACCAACCAGCTTTTTAAAATCATCCGGCGGATGTTCAATTTTGCCATAGAGCGCGATCTGCTGGAATACAGCCCTTGCACCGGCGTTAAGCTACCCTTCCCCGAAGTTCGAAACGACCGTTTTTTGAATGACGAAGAAATCAGGGCACTATGGGCGGCACTGGATCGAGACGACGCGCCGATAAGTGAACCGATGACGCGGGCGATGAAGCTGGTCCTTGTGACCATGCAGCGGCCCGGCGAAGTGATCGGCGCCCATTCGAGCGAGTTTGACGGCGAATGGTGGACGATCCCGGCGGAACGCTCGAAAAACAAGAAAGAGCATCGCGTTTATTTAACGCCCCTGGCTCGGTCCCTGTTTCAACCGGAAGCCGCCAGAGACTACCTTTTTCCTAATCCCCGTTGCGGCTTCAGTATCAAAGAGCCGTTTCCGATGGAAACCAACGCTTTATCCAAGGCGGCCCGGCGTCTACTGGCGCCGGTCAAACACAAGAGCGAAACGAAGCCGCAAGTGCTGACCATTGAAAAGTTTACGCCGCATGACCTGCGCCGCACCGGCGCCACCCATTTGGCCGAACTTGGATTTTCTGACGAGATCATCGGCGCGGTTCTCAACCATACCCGGCCGGGAGTCACGAGCATTTATAACCGTTATCGGTATGACAAGGAAAAGCGGCAGGCCCTGGAGGCATGGGCGCGGAAGCTGGACGCGATCCTTGCCAACAAGAAACGGCCCGACAACGTGATTACCTTCCGAAAATGAGAAACCGAAAACACCGGCCTTGATGTAATCAAAAGGATTATATCTTAGATGAGCACGTCACCACCGGCGCGGCCGGAGAAAATCAACCCGGTCCTCGGCATGGACGCGCCGAACTCGATTAGGAGGCCACATGAACCAGACCTATCCCTATTTCACGCCCCTGTGCGGCGTGTCGAAGATCCTCGGCCCCGGCAATAGCCGGTCTACCTGCTTGCTGCGCGAGAAGGCGGACCCGACATGGCCCCGCCGGCGGCGGGTGTCAAGTAACGTGACGGCGTATGTCACCGCCGAGCTGCTGGAGTGGGCCGCCGCCCGTGAAACCATAGACGCGGCCCTCGGGATGGATCCGCCGAAGCGTTGACCGTGGCCACCTCGGCAAGCCCTGGAGGCATGGGCGCGGAAGGTGGACGCGATTCTTGCCAACAAGAAACGGCCCGACAACGTGATTACTTTCCGAAAGTGAAACTTGACAGGAGAACATCATGAGTGGGGTTTTTGAGAGCATAAAGCGCGGCCTGGAAGAGGCCATAGCGCACAGCAAGGGAGAGAAAACCGAGGTTCGCGTTTTCACCCCTCGGGAGGTGGACGTGAAAGAGATCCGCAAGCGCACCGGCCTAACACAAGACCAGTTCGCGGCGACCTTCGGAATCAGCGTTGCCACCCTGCGCCATTGGGAGCGCGGCGACCGCAAGCCGCACGGCCCGGCGCTGGTCCTGCTGAACGCGGCGAAGAACGACCCCGAAGGTCTGCTGAAGATTTTGACGGCACAGGACCAATGAAGGGAGACAAGCATGGGGCCTTATCGTTGTGAAGCTCTGACTTCTGCAGGGCGCCGCTGTAAATGCCAAGCGGTTTTATGTGTGCCCATCGCCAAGGGGGAGTTCTTGGCCTGCAAGCAGCACGCGACGGCGAACTTTAAACCGGCGGTCAAGGTCTCGGCTTGTCCGTCGTCCCCATATTGACACTTGACACTTAACGGGTTACACTTTCGCAATGATAATCAGCTTTCGACACAAGGGCCTTCGGCAGTTCTACGAAACCGGCCGTAAGGCGGGAATCCAGGGACAGCAGGCCAACCGGTTACGGTTGATTCTGGCCCGTCTCGACGCCTCAAGGGAACCCCGAGATATGAACCTTCCCGGTCTGCGGCTGCATCCGATGAGCGGCGACCTTGCCGGTTTCTGGTCGGTAAGTATAAGCGGAAATTGGCGGTTGATTTTTCGTTTCGACGGTCAAGACGCTTGCGACGTTGATTATCTCGATTATCACTGACGAAAGGATAATGCCATGATGCACAACCCGCCCCACCCCGGCGAAGTCATCCGCGAACTCTGCCTAGAACCGCTGGGAATCACCGTCACCGCCGCCGCCAAGGCGCTTGGGGTTTCACGCAAGGCGCTTTCGGAACTTCTGAACGGCAAAACGGGGATTAGTCCCGAAATGGCGTTGCGGCTGTCAATCGCCTTCGATACGTCACCGGAAAGCTGGTTGACCCAGCAAATGCAGTATGACCTTTGGCAGGCCGAGAAAAAAAGGAAATCGCTCCAGGTCGAAAAGCTGACCATGGCGGCATGATCCGCCGCCAACAAAAGCGGCCCGGTCGAGTGCTGCAACCACCCGGCCGGGCCTACCACAACCCTACCTGACAAGGAGGTAAGACCATGGCACAAGACAACGTACAGGAAATCAGGTGGCAAGACAACGAGCAAGCCCCGATGGATGCATTAGAGGCGCTCAGGAAAAAGGCCTGGGAAGTTCAAGAAGAATTGCGGCACTTGTCTTCTACGGCTGACTTGTTGTCGGATGTCAAGTTTTTGGACTTGTCGTCTAACGGTGAAGCTGGACTCGTATTTTGTTTAGAGAACTTGGCCGACAGGATGGAAGCTTTAGGCGATAAGCTTCAGGAAGCGTGCAAGGTCAGCCGAGAGCATCAATAAATTGTGAAATGGAAGTCGGAACCGTCGCCAATAAAAGCGGCCCGGTCGAGTGCGGACACACCCGGCCGGGCCTACCACAACCCCACCTGACAGGAGGTCGGACCATGGCAAAGGAAAACGTACATGAAATAAAGGCGCAAGACAACGGACAGGCCGCTAAGGACGCTACCGAAATACTGAGAAGCGAGGCATGGTCGAGCGGCGAAGAGTTGTCGCAGTTGTCGTCAAAGCTTGATCTGCTCGCTGATGTCAAATTTTCCGAGATGACAGACCAGGGCGAAAACGGAATGATTTATTTCTTGCGCGATATTGCCGACAATCTGCGAGCGATGCAAGACCGGTTACAAGAAGCGAGCAAGGGCAGCCGAGTCAATCAATAAATTGTGAAATGCCCGGCCTAGGTTTGGCCGCCGAACGCTGGTAAACCCTTCACCAGCTGGCCGGGCAGTTTTTGAAGGGGCGCATGAAGGGAGCGCATGATGGAAAAGAAAGATTTCAATGAAGCCGATTGGATTTTGAAACTTTTGGCCTACAATCTGCGCAAAGTTTGGAAAAGGATAGATAGAGATATTTGTGATTTTAATGTTGACGAAGAGAAAATTGAAGAAATATACATAAAATGTTGCCAAGATAAAAAGTTTGATCTTAGAAAGGAATTACAAAAAGAAGACATACCTTATTCAGAACTTCGCTTGATACTTGCAAAGAGATATATCCATTTAGTCTCGACTGCAATTAATAGACTTAGAAAACAGAAACATAGCCGTTCAGAATATAGAATAGTAATAGATGAAGTTTTCAGTTTTCTTGACATATTAGAAAACCAATTTGAATTATCTGTAATTATTGGCCACATGATAGATTCACACATAATTGGATTAAAGTTGCAGGCTGTTGGCGGACACAATAAATTAGCAGAAGAAAAGATTGAACAGGATCGGGAAGAAATACAGGATTTTGTCAACGATCTTATGCAGCGAAGAAACGATTTGAGCTTTACAAGAGCACTTGAACATGCTGCAAAAGAATTCGATATTTCATTATCGACAATAAAGCGCCGAGGAATAAAAAGACCTGCATAATGTTTTTTTGGTTCAAGCGCCCCGCTTGACCTAATTATTTAAGAAACATCGCTAATAACTTGGTTCAAGCGCGTTGCTTGAACCAACAGCTTCACGCTAAAACCGAAACCACGGAATATGCCGCAACGTCAAGGCATGTACCGTGGTTTTTTTGTTTTTTTTGCTTGCCGACAAAAAAAATTTCCCACACGTCCCACGCGTCCCACACGTATTTGCTCCAGCAAGAAAAAGCTGAAAAAATCGGCACACGAAAAAAAAGGAGAGGAGATAAAAAAATGAAAAAGTATCTGACTGAGCACCAGGTTGCAAAAATCACGAACCGTGCCGCGCAAACACTGCGAAATGACCGGTGTCGGGGCGTCGGCATTCCGTTCATTCGCCTGGGCCGCCGGGTAGTGTATGACCCGGAGGTAGTCGAGGCGTACATCCAATCGTGTCGAGTGTCCACCCAGAGATGGAGGCCAAAATGATCCAACCATTACCTTTTTTTACGGGCCTTGCCGACGTCGCGAAAATCCTAGGACCCGGAAACAGCCGGTCTACCTGTCTGCGCCGGGAAGTGACCGATCCGACCTGGCCGAAGCGCCGGAAGGTGTCGGACATCTGCACCGGCTACGTCACCCGCGAACTTCTCGAATGGGCGGCCCGGCGCGAAGCGATCAACTGACAGTGTGTGCCCGGCCATGGTGCACAGATAGGCGGCGCTAGGCATGGCGCCGGTGGACCACTCGGCAGGTGTCCACCCCCACAGCAGTGGGAAAATAACAGCCGAGCGCCGGCGGGAATCTGGCCTGACTCCGCGGCCGGCACCCATCCACACCATCCACGAGAGGAGGCCCCATGAGCATCCGCCGCACCGCCATACCGACCCGTGTTCTTTTGCGCGCCGCTGCAGCCGAAACCGACACGATCCATTACATCCGCGCCGACAGCCGCATATTCGCGGACCTGGATGAAATTCTAAAAAAAATCAAACCCCTCGATGAGGGCGACCTGCCCGAGGAGCTGCGAGATGATCCTGCCCCCGGCACCATCAACCCCCAAAAAAAATAGGAGACACCACCCACCATGCCTACACAAAAAAAAATCACCGAAAAAATCGAGACCGTCCGCGAGCAAATCGCGACCGCCAAACAACGTCGCAACGATGCGGAATATGCGCTAGTGCCCCAGGCCGATGGCCTGGCCCGCTGGCGATCTACCATCGAGAGTTTGGCGGAGTCGGGGCGGCAACACGTGGCCACCCGCGCACTGTCCGCGTGTTCCGCCGCCGACCTGGCGCCCGATTCTCTGCTGGGCAACCCGGAAACCATCGGCGGGCGGGTTCGGTTGGCGACTCCTTCAGCGGTTCTCGCGTTTTTGCTCCGTGACCAGCTCCTGGCCGTCGGAGAGGAGATCATCGGCAGGCATTACGCCGCCGACCCCGGCGAAACCATCCCGGCCGGACCCGCCCGGCGGAAAGCGCTGGAGGAACTCGATGAAGAAACTTATCTCCTCGAAGTCGCGGAGGAGGCCCTCATCGAGGAGGCTGAGGCCGCCGGACTGGCGGTACTGAGGCGGCCGGATGCATCCCCCGAGGCCGTCCTCGGCCTGGAGCGCGGCGCTACCGTGCCGTGGGATTTTACCAGCGGAAAACTAGAACGGTTGTTGCTTGACGCCGAAGCGGCCCGCGCCATGATCGACGCCGCCCGCGATAGCCTGATGGCGGCGCGGGAGGCCGTCGTCCGAGTTGATCGAGGTGAGGAGATGGACGAGGCCGCCGAGCGCCGTCTCGCCGCCGCGAAAAAAATAGTCAACCAGCGAACGAAGACACTGGAGGAGGTTCGCGCCGCCGCCGTGGCGAAAATCCAAATCGGCGCCGCCGTGGAGGAGTACATCACCCGCCACCGCCGAGCCGAGCCCTGCACGTCCTGGATCGCCCGACGGAGGGAACAGCATGATTGAGCCGCCGGCGGACCTTGGACGGCGGCACCCCCGGGCGATTGGCGCCCGGGGGAACCTACCTCTGAAGAGGAGCAAACACCATGGCACTGAATGTTCGACAGTTGAAGGAACTCATCAAGGTTGTGGACGCAAGCAGCCTAACCTGCGTCGAAATCGACACCGCCGAAGAGAAGATCACCATTTCGAAAACCGCACCGGGCACAGACCCGCAGACTCAACAGGGAGACGAAACCCATGACGCCTGAACAGTTGATAGTCCAAAAGTTTTTTTATCGCGGTCAAGTTGCGGCCCTGGAGAAGGTCCGCGATGTAATCGATCGGGCCCTGACGACGGCCCAAGGTGAGGCCGAATGGGCACAGCAGCAGCTCGCCGAACTTGCCGAGAAGCAGACCGAAGGGAAGAATCCCCCCTGCCCCACCGCTGAGGGGAACTGAACCCAACAAGAAATCAAATTGCAAAAACCGAAAACGCCGTGGCCTTCATCGGCGACACCCGAGCCGAGGCGCCCGACACGAGCGACCCCGAAAACGTCATGGGTCCTTCCGGGGGGTCGGTCGAACAAGGGAGCCAAGGCCCCGGTTTCTGAGTCCACAAAAAATCCGAATTATCAGCGGAAGAATAGAATTTTAGCCGTTGTTTCTTCTCTGAAAAAGCAGTTTCCACGAATAAAGAGGTGTTCATGAAACAGTCGGAAAATGGCCGATTGACTGAACTTTTTACGGAACGCGCCCTAAGCGATTTATTGGAAATGATCGACCGGAAAAAGGCCGCCGATTGGCTTTTTGACCGAATTTGGCCGGGAGAGTCCGGCGAGCGTTGCCCGAAGTGCCGGGCAACGCTGAGTCCCGCGATGCAGCGCACCTACCGCCGATTCAGAAAGACCTTTTGTAGCGCCTGCGGCTCACAATTCCGCGCCGGAAGTGGCAACGAGGCCTTTTACCACGTTCGCATGGATCCCCATGAAATCGTGGTAATCGCCGCCCTTCTCGGCGGAAAAGTGAGCATCGGAGAAATCGCCAAAGTTGTTGGAGTTGGCGACGATACGATTTATCTATGGCGCCGTCGCCTGTCCGGTCTGACCCTCGGCGATGTAAGGGGATTTGCTGATGACGAATGACTCGAACACCCCACCGCCACCGTCCAAAAAAGTGGTCGATATCCGCGCCGCCGTCGAAGCCCGCCGTGCCGAAGAGGCCAAGCACCTGGAGCAACCCGAGGAGCGCAAGACACCGCCGGGCGGCCCTGACGATCCCGAATTCGTCCGCAGCTGCTACAACGCCAACGAGCTGGGCGACGGCATCCTGTTTGCGGGCCTGCATCGCGGTCGCTTTCTCTTCGATGCGTCCGCCGGTGAATGGCTGTCCTGGCAAGGGCACCACTGGCAACGCGACACCACCGGCGAATCCATAACGGCCGTCGAAGCCGTGGCCCAATCTTATCTGAAAGAGATCCTCGCAATCGGCCGCCAGTTGGCGGAAACGACCGACGAGGATGAAGCCGAGCGCCTGCAACGACGGCAAGGCCAATGGATTCGCCGCGTCAATAAGTTACGATCCCGCCGCGGACGGGAAAACTGCCTGATATTCGCAGCGACCTGTGGCGAAAATTCGCTGGTTGTCACGGGCGATCAGCTGGACAACAAGCCCTGGCTGCTGGCCTGTCAAAATGGCGTGGTCGATCTGCACACCGGCCTACTACGGCCGGGAGATCCCGACGACCTGCTGACCCTGGCCTGTCCGGTTCCCTTCTCCGAGGGAGTCGAGGAGTATCTGGCCACCGGCGAAAACTCTCCCTGTCCGCTATGGGAGGGCTTCATCCCCGAGATCATGAGTGGCGATCAGGCCCGCGCCGATTACCTGATGCGCCTCTTCGGCTACGGCATCACCGGCATCGTCCGTGAACACGTTTTCGCCGTCCTCTACGGCTTCGGGCGCAACGGCAAAGGCACCCTGATTGAAACCTTGAGCGCCGTCCTCGGTCCGCTGGCTTCGCCGGTTCCGGCCGAACTGCTGCTGGATCAGGGGCGAGCGAGCAACCCGGCCGGACCATCGCCGCACTTGATGGCGTTGCGCGGTCTGCGCCTGGCCTTTTGCAGCGAAACGGACCAGGGGCGCCGCTTCTCGGCATCCCGCGTCAAGTGGCTGTCCGGCGGCGACACCCTGACCGGCCGAAGTCCACACGACCGGCAACCAACGACCTTTGCGCCGTCGCACCTGCTGTGCCTGGCGACCAACCACCGGCCCCGAGCCGATGCGCAAGACTTCGCTTTCTGGTCAAGGCTGCATCTGGTCGAATTCGCTCTGTCCTACGTCGAACGGCCGATAGCCGAGCACGAACGGAAAATAGACAAGGGCCTACCCGAACGGCTGCTGGCGGAAGGCCCCGGCATCCTGGCATGGCTGGTGCGCGGTTGTCTCGAATGGCAGAAACAAGGATTGAACCCGCCGCCGTCCGTCCTGGCAGCAACGGCCGAATATCGGCAGTCGGAAGATGATCTTTTCGCCTGGATCGAAGAGCGATGCATCGAAGCGGCCGATGCGACCGTCACCGCCAAAAACGCTTATGTATCGTTTAAAGAATGGTGGCAAGCGAATATTTCCGACAAGGCCCCGAGTCAAAAACGCTTCGGCGATTCAATGGCGCGCCGCGGCTATCAGAAGGACCGAGGCGCCGCCGGTGGAGCTGTCCGGTATATCGGTCTTGAATTGCGCCATATTCTTGAATGATCCGAAGGATAGCCGAACCATCCAAAAGCGATCATTCAAATTATAAGCCCTTATTATTATTATCTTTATTTATTACTTTGAACCTTTGAAGGATAAATCTTAGTAAAGTTAATAAAGGATAAGGGTTTATATATAGGGATTTTATGCATTTTGAAGGATATCCTTCAAGACAAAAATTGTCACTCTTCGCCCGTTCGCCTTCGTCGGGCCGAACGATCCTTGATCAGTTTAAAAGAGGGGAGCGCGGTTTATGAACTTGCTTGATCTGGTACAAAAGCATGTGCCTCTTCGTCGCGTTTCCGGCAACAAGGGCGGCGAATGGCACGGCCCCTGCCCGGCCTGCGGCACGTCGCAAGCGGACCCGTCCAAGTCCGATAGATTCGTGGTATGGCCGGAAATCGGCGGCTGGATGTGTCGAAACTGCGGCGCCGGGGATGCAATCGAGTTTCTGCGCAAGTTCGAGGGCATGACCTGCCCCGAGGCCCATGAAGCCCTCGGCAAAGTCTGCGAGTCAACCACCTGCCCGGTTCGCGACAAGTGCCGCATGGCCCGCGACCGTGTACGTGCCGCCGCCCATGTGCCCGACCTGACCGCGCCCAAGATCAAGCGCCCCGTCGTCACCAGCTGGCAGGCCGCCGAAGCCACCGGTCCGGTGAACACCTGGAGAGGCAAGGCCGCCGCTATGGTCGAATGGTGCCACCATCGGCTTCTCGGCAACCGGGAACAGCTGGATTACCTGGCCAGCCGTGGCCTGTCCGTCGAAGCGGTCAAAAAGTTTCGCCTCGGCTGGAACCCTGAAGACCTGTACCGGGCGCGATCCGCCTGGGGATTGCCGGAAGAGATCAGCACAAAAACCGGCAAGCCGAAAAAACTTTGGATCCCCAAGGGGATTGTCATTCCCTACTTCGATGCAGTTGGAGTGCATCGGCTGCAAATCCGGCAACCCGAAGGCGAACCCCGTTATTACTGGCTTCCCGGCTCAGGGGATGATGTGCTGATAATCGGCGACCATACCGCCGCCTGTGTTGTGGTGGAATCGGCCTTGGATGCGCTGTTGATTGCCTGGCAGGCTGGCGACGTGGCCGCCGCGTTGCCCCTCGGCACCTGCAACGCCCGCCCGAAGCAGACCGCCGCCGCGATCCTGCGGAAGTCCTTGTGCATCCTCGTGGCCCTGGATTTCGAGCCGAGGGAGAACCCGAAGACCGGCAAGATCGAAAACCCCGGCGGACACGCGGCGCAATGGTGGACAACGACCTTTTCCCAATCTGTGCGCTGGCCTGTGCCGAGCGGCAAGGATCCGGGAGAATATCACCAAACCGGCGGCGACGTTCGCGCCTGGATCATCGCCGGACTACCGCCCGGCCTGCGCCCGAAAACATCCCCACCGGCACCGGCAACGGCCGAACCGGCAGCACCGGCCCCGGCCGCCGAAACGATCCGCACCGGCCAAGTCTTCGAAGGTCAAACCAAAAGCGGCCGCGCCTATCTGCTGGCAGAAAACGCCCTGGACGTGCCCGAACTGCTCGAAACCTTCCCCGGTAAAGCCGTGATAACATCGCGGGAGTTGAAAAAGCTGGTAGGCGCAACCCCCGAAGAAGCCGAAGCCGTGTTGATGATAAAAGAAATCTTCCCCGGCGCCGTCGTCCATGACCGGCGCACCCTTCCCACCGACTGAACCCACCGAAACAATCCCAAAAAAACAGAAAAAACCGCCGCCGGAAGAAGATCGGCGTGGTCCTCGGCATCGATCCGCCGGAAGAAGATCAACGTGGCCTTCGGCATGGCCGGGAGGGGCACGTCACCACCGGCGAACGGGGAATAGTCCGGCCCTACCCTACTTGAAAAAGTTGAACCTGGAGCGTCTCAGAGCCTCGGATTTCGACACCACCGCCGCCGGAAGAAGATCAACGTGGTCATCGGCATTGATGCGCCGAACTCGTTGACCATTGCCACCTGCGCCGGGATTTTTTCAGACAAAAAAAACCGGAACCCATAACCGGGCGCCGGTATTTTTGTTACCCACAAAATGCATTTTTTTTAAAGGACCATAAACCTCGATTTTTCAAAATTGTTACCCACAGTGTTACCCACGGGGTTTTTGCAAAAAAGCAAAATTCATAAGTCCTTGATTTTATGGCGGCCCCGGCGCGATTCGAACGCACGACCTACCGCTTAGGAGGCGGTTGCTCTATCCTGCTGAGCTACGGGGCCGGAAAGGGGGTACTTATAACCTAGCGTCTGAGGATTTGCAACCCTGAGGGGCGGCTTTTCAGAATTTGAGCAGGCTGAAAACCTTGCCTTGCGGCAGGCGTTTGCGGCCTTCGAGAAATTCGAGTTCAGCCATGAAGGCGCACTCAACGACTTCGGCTCCGAGATCCTGAACCAGTTCGACAACGGCGGCCATGGTGCCGCCGGTCGCCAGCAGGTCATCGGCGACCACCACCCGATCACCGGGTTTGAATGCATCCTCATGGATTTCCAGGGTGTCGAAACCGTATTCAAGTTGATAGGTTTTCCCGATGGTTTTATAGGGAAGTTTTCCCGGCTTGCGCACAAGGGTGATGCCGGTGCCGAGTTTGTAGGCTAGAGCCGCGCCGAGAATGAAGCCGCGCGCTTCGACGCCAACGATCTGGTCAATCTTGGCGCCGATATACCGATGGGCGATCAGATCAATCATCCGGTGAAAACTCTTCGGATCCGCCAAGAGGGTCGTGATGTCCTTGAAGATGATCCCCTTCTTCGGGAAATCGGGGATGTCGCGAATGACTTTCTTCAGGTCTTCCACAGGGTCAATTCCTTCGTGAGAACGTGTGACAACGGTCATGCAACCTCAGGCTTCCGGCGAAGCCAGGCGCCCGGAGGCCTGGTGGTCAAGGCGAATTTTCTTCAGTTTTTCCAGACACTTCGCTTCGATCTGACGGATTCTTTCGCGAGTCACGCCGAAGCTGCGGCCAATGGTATCCAGGGTCTGTGGTTCGCGATCGTCGAGACCAAAGCGCAAGGTGAGAATTTCCCGCTCGTTTTCACTCAAACTGTCGAGCCAGCGGCTGACCAGGGCGTATTTGTCGAGATCCTCGATCAACCCCGAGGGGTCAATCGCCGTCGGATCCTCAATGGTATCCATGAGACTGTAATCGTTGTTGTCTCCCATGGGATGTTCGATGGAATAGGTCTTTTTGACCAGCACCATCAGTCGCCGGACATAGGCGTTTTCCACTCCCATCGCCTCGGCTACTTCATGCACATGCGGTTCGCGATCGTATTTATGCACCAGTTCGCGACTGATTTTGATCAGTTTGTTGATGTCGTCGGAGACATGTACCGGCAACCGGATGGTCCGACTCTGATTGACCAAAGCGCGCTCGATGGATTGCCGGATCCACCAGGTGGCGTAAGTGGAAAAACGGCATTCCTTGCTGAGCTTGAAGCGTTCGACCGCCTTGATCAGGCCAAGATTCCCCTCCTCAATCAGGTCGAGAAAAGGCAAGCCGCGGTTCATGTAGCGCTTGGCAATCTTGACAACTAGTCGCAAGTTGCTTTCGATCATGCGGTTACGTGCCTGTTCATCCCCCTCGCTGATGCGGGCGGCCAGCTCCCTTTCATCTTCGGCGGTGAGCAGCGTGGTTTTCTGGATTTCCTTCAGATAAAGCTTGATGGCATCATCCGAGTGCTCTTCCTCGGGCGTCTCGGCATTTTCCTCGGGCTCCTCTTCTTCCTCTTCTACCTCGCTCTCCGGTTCCACCAGATCGATTTCGGACTCTTCGGAAGAGTTATCTTCCCCTTCCTCATCGTAATTGTACTGGTCGTTCATTTCGGTCGCGCCTCCGCCATGAAAAGGCCATTAACATTCATGAAAGTCTATGAAAGAGAGACCATTAAGGCAAGTAAAAAATAGGGTTTACCGCTTCCTTGCCGATGCGGACCTCGAAATGCAGGCGTGCCTGACCACCCCCGGGAGGAACCCCGCACAAGGCAATCCGTTGGCCGCGCACCACGTCGATGCCGTTGCCGACGAGGTTCCGGTCATTGTATCCGTAGACGGTATAGTACGAATTGCGATGTTTGATGATAATGAGATGCCCATAGCCTTTGATGCCTTTGCCGCTGTAAATCACTTTTCCATCCGCCGCCGCCTTTATGGCGGCGCCACGGGCAACAGCAAACTCCACACCACGGTTGATTTTTCCCGCCCGTTCACCAAATGATTTGACGATTTTTCCCTTGACGGGATAGGCGAAAAGTCCCTTGGTTGGAGGTTTATGAAGTTTCTCAGATGTCGTTTTTACCGCTGGGGAATGATGTGCGCGCGAAACTGAGGGGGGTTGAGATTTCGGTTTTACGCCCGCCGCTCCGGCCTTGGCGACCGTTGCCGGAACCGGGCGTGCATCGGAAGCACCGGGAATATAGAGACGTTCTCCCACCCGCAAGCGGGTCGGGTCCGTAACGCCGTTGATCTGGGCCAGACGAACGGGATCAATGCCGTAGGTCTGGCTGATGCGATACAGGGTCTGTCCCGGACGGACCTGGTGATACACCCCCTTGCGGGAAGCACAACCGGCGACAAAAAAAAGAATCAGGACAAGGATGAACGCTCGAATCGGCATGAATCTCCGGAAATGACGAAGTCTTACTTCAAGGTAGCGGAAGCGCAAGCCAATCGTCAAGCCGGGACGTCATGTAAGAAGGTGATAAGGGGATCACGACGGACCTCAGAAGAGGTACTTGATGATGAGAAATCCGCCAATGAGCAGGAGCATGAAGACCAAGGTGAGCAGATTGAAATATTTTTCGATGAAGTCGCGCACAGCCGCTCCATAACGGTAAATCAAAGCAGCGACGAGAAAAAAACGCAAGCTACGACCGATAATTGAGGCAAAGATAAAAACAAGAAAATTGATCTCGAACACCCCGGCGCCGATGGTGATCACTTTATAGGGGATGGGGGTAAAGCCGGCGGTAAAGACTGTCCAGAAATCGTAGGTGGCGAAGAGGGTCTGGACCTTGGCAAAAACCGCCTCAGTGAAACCAGGAACATAGCGAAAAAAATGTTCGGAAACCGCTTCCCAGAGGCCGTGACCGATCCCGTAGCCAAGTATTCCCCCGAGAACCGAGCCGATGGCGGTCAGCAGAGCATAGCGAAAAGAGAGACGCGGTGTGGCGATGCACAGAGCAATCAGCAGGACGTCGGGAGGGATGGGGAAGAAGGAGCTTTCGGCAAAGGCAAGACAAAAAAGGGCCAGGGTTCCGTAGGGGGTTGTCACCCAATGCAGAACCCAGTCATAAAGACGGCGAACGATTTTCATGAAATTCAGAATTCCTCGCGCCAGCCAAGCTTGCCCAGGAGGGGAACAAAGCGACAATCAACCAGGTGTTCCTCATTAAAAGTCTTGTCACCAGTGCGGGTAATCCGTTCGAGCACCTGCACCCCCAGGTCGCCGACGGGGATAACCAGGCGGCCGCCTACAGCCAGTTGCCGAAGATAACTATCGGGAACGCTCGGCGCTCCGGCGGTAACGACAATGGCGTCAAAAGGCGCCTCTTCCTCCCATCCGAGAGTACCATCGGTGACCTTGATGTTCACCGAGCCGCAGCCGATGCTGTCAAGGATGCGTCGGGCACGTCGGGCTAGGGCCGGGATACGTTCGATGGAAAAGACCCGGCTCGCGAGCTTGGCCAGAACGGCGGCTTGATAGCCCGAACCGGTACCGATTTCAAGAACCTTTTCGGTCCCGGTCAACTGCAGGGCCTCGCTCATGAGGCCGACCATGTAAGGCTGGGAGATCGTCTGCTTTTCACCGATCGGCAGGGGAAAATCACCGTAGGCTTGGCTGGCGAAGGCTTCTTCGACAAAAAGATGGCGGGGGATCTGGGCCATGGCCGCAAGCACCCGAGGGTCTTTAATGCCTCGCGCCTTGAGCTGCCGTTCGACCATGTTGCGCCGGGCAATGGAATATTCGCTCATGCCCCCTTTTCTCCTTCCCCGCCAGATGGGATCATCGTTTCGAGATTCCAGGAAGCGAGCGTCTGAAACGAGCGGTAGTTGGTCAGGTCGAGGTGCAATGGGGTAATAGAGACGAAACCTGAGCCGATGGCGTGAAAATCCGTCCCTTCGACATTGTGAAAACCCATTTCTCCCCCGCCGATCCAGTAATACTTCCGGCCGCGCGGATCCTGCTTCTCGACAATGACATCCTCGTAGATCCGCTTTCCCTGACGGGTGACCCAGACTCCCCGATAATCAGGAACAGGCACGTTGACGTTCAAAAAGGTATCGGCGGGAAGTGTTTGCTGCTGCATGATTTCGGCCAGACGGGCGGAAAAGGTGGCGGCGCCCTGGAAATCCTCGTACCGGAAAGAATCCCCGGCAAGAGAGACGGCGAAGGCAGGTACGCCCATCAGGGTCGCTTCCATGGCGGCGGACACCGTTCCGGAATAGGTGATGTCGTCCCCCAGATTGCCCCCCTTGTTGATACCGGAAACGACAAGGTCGGGACGTTTATCCAACAGGCCGTAAATACCCAGGTGAACGCAGTCGGTGGGTGTACCGTCCACGGCGAAAAAACCGGGGCGAATCTCTTCGGCACGCAGGGGGGAATGCAAGGTCAGAGAATGCCCGACAGCACTGCGCTCCCGATCGGGGGCAACGACAGTGACCTCGCCGATCGCGGAAAGATGCTCGGCAAGGGTAAGGATCCCGGGGGAATGAATCCCATCGTCGTTGGTCACGAGAATCCGCAAGTGTACCTCGCAGAAAAAGGACTAATGGATATCGTCGGGGGTCTTGGACAGTGATTCGCGCAAGCGAACGAGATCACGACGTACTTCGTCAAGGATCCGGCGGTTTCTGGCGGACTGGACCGGGGGAGAAGCCTCCCCTCCCCCGGCGGTCTTTCGATTCAGAACTTTTTTAGCGCCGGCAATGGTCAGACGCTGACGATGGAGAAGATCTTTGATCAGCAGGACGGTTTCGATGTCACGACGCTGGTAAAGACGCTGATTGGATCGGCTTTTCTGTGGGGAAAAGACCGGAAACTCGGCTTCCCAATAGCGCAACACATGCGCCTTGATCCCCGTGATTTCGGCAACTTCACCAATTTTGAAGTACAACTTGTCGGGAATCTCGGCGTTCATGGCGTTACGCTGATGATGTTATCCCTCGTTGTTGATGGAAGCCTTGAGTACCTGGCTGGGTTTGAAGGTGAGAATGCGCCGCGAGGAAATTTCGATTTCATCCCCGGTCTGCGGATTGCGACCGCGACGGGTGGCTTTTTCTTTGACGACAAAGTTGCCGAAACCGGCAATCTTGATTTTTTCACCCTCTTCAAGATTGGATTTCATGATGTCGAATACCATCTCGACAATGTCAGCGGATTCCTTCTTGGAGAAACCGGTTTTCAGGTATACGTTTTCTATCAGATCCGCCTTGGTCATAACTCCTCCGCGTAAAAATTTACACAGGTCCTTGAATTTACGGACTTTTATAACACAGCCTCCGAGGCGAGGCAACCGCTTTTTTCAGCGGATCTCAGCGCCGAGATTTTTCTCGAGGGTACGCACAAGCTTGCCGTGGATACCCTGAATTTCCTCGTCGGTCAAGGTTTTTTCAAGGGAACGGTAGCGCACACGAATGGCCAGACTCTTCTTCCCCGCCGGGACTCCCGCCCCACGGTAGACGTCAAAGAGCGTAATTTCCTCGATGCTTTTATTTTTGATTTCGCCGAGAACGGAAAAGACCTGCGCGGCAGGGATCTCTTCGTCAACGAGGAAGGCGCTGTCGCGATAGACATCGGGATAACGGGAAAGAGGCCGGAAACCGGGATGCCCCAAGGCCTGCTGAAAGAGGGTTGCCAGATCGAGATCGAGCAGATAAACCGGTTCATCGATATCGAACTCCCGCAGCACCGAAGGATGAACCTCCCCCAGGGAGCCAAGGAGCGCACCGTCGCAACGTAGGGCGCAGGATTTTCCTGGATGCAGATACGGCTCCCAAAAATGGGGATCCCAGGTGGGTTCGGGAAGCGCAAAGAGCCCGAGAAGCCCTTCGGCGAGCCCCTTGAGATCATAAAAATCGACTTGGTCACGCTCCTGGGCCCAGCCTTCCGGCGCGCGCCGGCCACAGAAAGCGACGGTCAGACGCAGGGGCTCATGGGGAAGTTCCTGATGATCCACCACTTGGAATACCGGTCGCAACTCGAAGAGCCGGGGATCACTGTTGCGGTAGGCGAGATTGCCGGCGACGCTGGTCAACACGCTGGGTACTAGTGACGTACGCATGACCGCCTGCTCTTCGGTGAGAGGGTTGAGAACTTTCACCGTCTTGCGCCGAGAATCATCGCTCGTGAGACCGATGCGATCCCAAGCGCTTTCAGCGATGAAGGAGTAGTTGATCATCTCAGAGAAACCGGCCCCCACGAGATAATCACGCACCCGCCGCACCTGCTGAAGATGGGGGGAAGTCTGATGGCTGACCAGGGTGCCGTTCGGCATGGTCACAGGAATGCGGTCGTAACCGTTAAGTCGGGCGATCTCTTCGATCAGGTCGATCTCCCGCTCTACATCCGGGCGGAAGGAAGGAACCTCGACGCGCAACCCCTGATGTCCCTCGATCCGGGCGACAAAGCCGATGGCCTCAAGAAGTTCCTTGAGGGTCGCGGCCGTAAGCTCCAGTCCGAGAACGGCATTTACCCTAGCAACCGCCAGAGGAAGAGTGATTTTCGGCAAAACCCGGGGATAAACATCGATCCGTCCGCGCGCGACGGTACCTCCGGCCAGTTCCTGAATCAGGGCGGCTGCCCGATCAAGAGCCAGGGGAACCATGTCGACATCGGCACCGCGTTCAAAGCGGTGAGAGGATTCCGTATGAATCCCGAGACGCTTGCTGGTGCGGCGAATGGTGGTCGGATCAAAATAGGCGCTTTCCAGAAGAACGTCGGTCGTTTCCGACTTGATCTCGGAATTCTCCCCACCCATGATGCCGGCTAGGGCCACGGCCCCCTGCCCGTCACAGATCGTCAGGTCGGCGGCCTTGAGTTCCCTGGACTGACTGTCGAGGGTGGTGAACACCTCCCCCTCCCCGGCTGATTTCACAACAATGCGCCCTTCCCTGAGGAGGTTGAAATCGAAGGCATGCAGGGGATGGCCCAGTTCCAGCAGCACGAAATTGGTGACATCGACCACGTTGTTGATCGAGCGCATACCGACGGATTCAAGACGGCGGATCATCCATTCCGGCGAGGGGCCGATCTTGACTCCTTTGATGAGACGGGCAGCATAACGCGGGCAGCGTTGCGGATCATCGATGGTCACGGAAGTTGCCGTTTCTATCGAAGATCCCTCCTCGATCACCCGCGGAGCCGGGCGCTTAAGCGGACGGCCTGCCATCGCGGCTACTTCCCGGGCCACGCCGACAACACTCAGGCAGTCGGGACGGTTCGGCGTCAGTCCCAGTTCGAAGCGCACATCCTTAAGGCCCAGAGCTTCGAAAACCGGTTGTCCCAGAGGAAGACCCGGGGGCAAAATGATGATCCCCGCCGATTCTTCGGACAAGCCCAACTCCTTTTCCGAACAGAGCATCCCCATCGATACGACACCGCGAATCTTCGACTTCTTGATGGCGAAATCCCCGGGTAGAATCGAACCAACCTGAGCCAAGGCCACCAGATCCCCAGTGCGGTGGTTCTTCGCACCACAGACCACCTGCACGGTTTCTTGACCAGTCTCCACCTGACAGAGGGTCAGACGGTCCGCTTCGGGATGAGCCTCGACACTGGCGAGACGGGCGACAATCACCGAGTCGAGACCGGCACCCATCTTTTCCAGGGCATCGACCTCTAATCCGGCCATGGTCAGGCGATGGGCGAGTTCTTCCGGGGTGAAATCGAAATCGACATACTCTTTGAGCCAATTATAGGTAACGATCATTTCCTAAAGTCCTTTATCAGCCGGTCCAGGATAACGTAGGTATCAACGGTAACTTTTCTAGAACTGGCGTAAGAAACGGATATCGTTCTCGAAAAAGAGTCGCAGATCGTTCACCCCGTATTTGAGCATGGCGACCCGCTCCAGGCCCATGCCGAAGGCGAAACCACTGTAAATCTCGGGGTCGTAATGTACGGATTTGAAGACTTCGGGATCAATCATACCGCTGCCGAGAATCTCCAGCCAGCCGGACTGTTTGCACACTCGGCAGCCCTTGCCGCCGCAGATGACGCACTGGATGTCGACTTCGGCGCTCGGCTCGGTAAAAGGGAAAAATGAAGGCCGAAAACGCACGCCGACCCCGGCGCCGAAAAAGCGGTTGATGAAGGTCGTAAGAATTCCTTTGAGATCACCGAAAGAAACTTGCCGATCGACAAGAAACCCCTCGATCTGATGAAACATTGGAGAATGGGTGATGTCGGAATCGCGGCGGTAGACGGTACCGGGAGCAATAACCCGTACCGGCGGCGGCTGTTTGAGCATGGTGCGGATCTGGACTGGCGAGGTATGCGTGCGCAGCACCACATCCTCGGAAATGTAGAAGGTATCCTGCATGTCTCGGGCGGGATGATCCTTGGGAATATTCAGCGCCTCGAAATTATAAAAATCCTTCTCCACTTCGGGGCCTTCGGCGACACCGAAACCGAGGGCCGAAAAGATCTCCACGATCTCCTCGGTCACCAGGGTGATGGGATGCTTAGATCCGGCAAAGCGTTTCCTTCCCGGCAGGGTGACATCTATCCGCTCTTCCCTGAGGCGGCGTTCGATATCCTGCGCCCGCACCGTTTCGAGGCGGGATTCGATGAGCGCTTCCAACTGCTCCTTGACCTCGTTGGCTAAAGCGCCAATCACCGGTCGCTCGGCGGCGGGAAGCCCCCCCATACTCTTCATGATCGAAGTCAGCTCCCCCTTCTTGCCAAGGTAGGCAATCCGCGCTTCCTGCAAAAGCTTTTCGCTTTCAGCCTCTTCCACGGCGCGGCGCGCCTCGTCCAACATCGCCTGCAACTTTTCCTTCATAACCGTCCCGATCCCGTTATAAAAAACGATGGAAGCCTCGCGGGGCCTCCATCGCCGGTTTTTCAGAAAAAAAGAGAGATGGAGCCACCCCCATCTCTCTTTTCGCTTCCGCTCGATTTAAAGCTGGGCTTTGGCTTGGGCAACCACCGCACTGAAACCAGTCGGATCGGTCACCGCCAGCTGGGCGAGGACCTTACGATCGAGGCCGATCTCCGCCTTTTTCAGGCCATGAACCAGACGGCTGTAAGAGACGCCGTTCTCCCGGGCTGCAGCGTTGATCCGCGCGATCCAGAGCGCACGGAAATCGCGCTTCTTGACCCGCCGATCACGAAAGGCATAGTTCAGAGCCCGATCAACGGCCTCCGTCGCGCTGCGAAACAATTTGCTCCTGGCGCCACGATACCCTTTGGCCAGCTTGAGAACCTTGTTTCTTCTGCGTCTCGCTTTGAATCCACGTTTTACTCTCGGCATGTTTTTCTCCTTGTAATGCTGTGATTAAGCGGCAATGCCGCCGCCGGATCTGAAGGGGGAGACTATTTCCCCTCAGTTCACGGACTTGAGCCGATCCTGGTTGGTCCCTTTTACAGATACGGAATCAAACGACTGATGTTGGCGGCATCAGCCTTGTGCACCAGCGTCGCCTGACGAAGTTCCCGCTTACGCTTGGTGGTCTTCTTGGTCAGGATGTGGCTGGTGAACGCCTTGTTGCGCCGGATGTTGCCGGCACCGGTCTTGCGGAAGCGCTTAGCGGCTCCCCGATTAGTCTTGATCTTGGGCATGACCCCATCTCCTTTTATGGTTTAGAATCCGCGCGGCCCGATGCCGCCGAATCCGGACAGCTATTTTTTGGGAGCGACCACCATGGACATGAAGCGTCCCATCAAGCGTGAGGTGCTTTCCACCGCACCGATATCCTGAATTTCCTGCGCCACCTTCTCTAGGAGTCGTTGGCCGAATTCGGGATGGGTCACTTCGCGACCACGAAACATGATCGTCACCTTGACCTTATTCCCTTCCTCAAGGAAACGGCGCGCATGTTTGACCTTGAACTGAAAATCGTGTTCGTCGGTCTTGGGGCGCATCTTGACTTCCTTGAGCTCGACCTTGGCCGTCTTCTTCTTGGCTTCCGCCGCCTTCTTGCTCGCCTCATACTTGTATTTGCCGTAATCCATGATTCGGCAAACAGGCGGGACGGCATTGGGGGAAACCTCGACCAGGTCGAGACCACGCTGCTGGGCGGCGACCAAGGCTTCTTCCAGACTCAGAATTCCGAGCTGTTCCCCCTCATCGTCGACCACCCGAACTTCCCGGGCACGAATGGCCCGATTGATGTTGGTTTCTGGCTTAGCTATGGGATCACCTCCTAGTGATATTGACGACACTCATCCTGAACGAAACGGATAAATTCCTCAGGGGTCATCGGCTCGAGATTCTTTCCGGTGCGGTCCCGGGGAGCAAGCCGCCCTTCCTGCATCTCCCGATCTCCGACGACAAGCATATAGGGAACCTTCTCAAGCTGCGCTTCACGGATTTTGAAACCGAGTTTTTCGTTGCGCAGATCGGCCTTCACCCGGATTCCGGCCGCCGCCAACTGCTCCCGAACCCGGTCGACATAATCGGCCTGGTTGTCGGTAACATTGACGATAACAGCCTGTACCGGGGATATCCAGAGAGGGAAGTTGCCGGCGAAATGCTCGATCAGAACACCGATGAACCGCTCGATGGCTCCCAGAATAACCCGGTGCACCATGACCGGCCGATGTTTTTCGCCATCGCTGCCGACATAGGTAAGATCGAAGCGCTCAGGCAGGGTAAAATCGCACTGGATTGTAGCACACTGCCATCTTCTGTCAAGGGCATCCTTGAGCTTGATATCAATCTTCGGACCGTAAAAGGCGCCGTCTCCCTCGTTGATTTCAAAGGGCAATCCGGAGTCCTCCAGCGCCGCCATCAAGGCTCGGGTCGCCCGCTCCCAGTCGGCGTCGCTGCCGATGGATTTTTCCGGACGAGTGGAAATCTCCATTTCGTACTCGAAACCGAAGATACCCATGACATCCTGAACGAACTTGATCACGCCTTTGATTTCGCCATCGAGTTGTTCGGGGGTGCAAAGAATATGAGCGTCATCCTGGGTAAAGCCGCGCACCCGCAGAAGACCGTGCAACACCCCGGACTTCTCGTGACGATGTACCGTTCCCAGTTCGAAGTAGCGCAGAGGCAGATCGCGGTAGGAGCGCATCTTCGATTTGTAGATAAGCATATGCGCCAGGCAGTTCATCGGCTTGATGCCGTAGCTCTGCTCGTCGACCTCGGTGAAGTACATATTCTCCCGGTAGTTTTCGTAATGTCCGGAAGTCTTCCAGAGTTCGGTGCGGAGGATCTGCGGGCCCATGACAATATCGTAACCGCGGCGCAGATGCTCGCGTCGCTCGAAATCCTCGATCAGGGTACGCAACAGGGCACCCTTCGGATGCCAGATCACCAGTCCCGCCCCGGCTTCCTCGCTGAAGGAAAAGAGATCAAGCTCCTTGCCCAGCTTGCGATGATCGCGCTTGCGGGCTTCCTCAAGGCGGGCCAGATAGGCTTTCAGCTCTTTCTTGTCGGGGAAGGCGGTAGCGTAGATGCGTTGCAGCATAGCGTTCTTTTCGCTGCCGCGCCAGTAAGCACCCGCCACACCAGTGAGCTTGAAGGCCTTGATGAACTTGGTGGAAGGCAGATGCGGCCCCCGGCAGAGATCGACAAAATCCCCCTGGCGGTAGAGGGAGACCACTCCGTCCGGCAGATCCTCGATCAGCTCGACTTTGTAGTTTTCCCCCATTTTTTTAAACAATTCAATTGCTTCATCGCGGGGAAGTTCTTCACGGACAATGGGCAGATCCGCCGCCGCCAACTCTTCCATCTTCTTCTCGATGGTCTCGAACATCTCCGGCGCAAAGGTCTGCTTGGTGCTGTAAAAATCGTAATAAAAACCATTTTCAATAGCCGGACCGATTGTCACCTGAACGTCGTCGCCGTAGAGGGCTTTCACCGCATGCGCCATCAGATGGGCGGTAGTATGACGATAGATCTCCAGCCCCTCCGGAGAATTCAAGGTAACCAATTCGACCCGGGCATCACTGTCCAAAGCCTTGTTCAGATCCACAAGATGACCGTCAACCCTCGCAGCTACCGCTTGACGGGCCAGACCCTCACCGATGGAACGGGCCACGTCCAGTGGGGTGCTGCCGGCTGGGAATTCTTTCTTGGAACCATCGGGCAGCTCAATTCGCACCTGACTCATCAATTACTCCAGGAATGAAAAGAGGCATCCGGGGATGCCTCGTTCACGAACAGTTCGGTTGCCGGTTATGGTAGGCACGGGCGGGATTGAACCGCCGACCCCTACCGTGTCAAGGTAGTGCTCTCCCACTGAGCTACGTGCCTACAACCGAAACGACGTATTTCTAGCAAACGCTCATCGCTTCTGTCAAGGGGTTTTCCTGAACAACTGCGGATTTTTATTGATGGAAGCCTCAAATTCGAGGAGACGCGATTTGGTTTGGATGCCGTCTCCGCCGGAGTAACCGGTCAAGCGCCCATCCCGCCCGACAACCCTGTGACAGGGGAGAACGATAGGATAAGGGTTGCCGGCCATGACCCGGCCCACCGCCCGGGCACGACCGGGAAAGCCGGCGCACTGGGCCAGCTCTCCATAGGTAAGGGTCGTGCCCAAGGGTATCTTTGTCAGTTCCCGCAAAACGGCGGTGGCAAAGGGCGAGAAACAAGACCAGTCCAAGGTCAGATCGAAAAAACCACGCTCGCCAAGAAAAAATTCGCGCAGTTGGTCGCAAGCACGAAGCGCCGAGACCTCCTTGCCCCAACTGGCAGATGGGTATTTTCGCCGGATTTCATACCGGGCCGCTTCTTCATCCGCCGTCAACAGAACTTCCCGAAGTAGGTCGCCTTCGGCAATGACCGCGACAAAACCGACGGGAGTCGATAACCCCTGAACATCGTGGGATGAATTCATCGCCTCAGAATCTTTCCCTTGATGAGATTTACCGCCTCTTCGCTGAAAGGCACCCGAAAAAGCATGCAACCGAAGGCAAAGAGCAGACAACCAAAACCAATTGTACCGCCAAGGACACTCCCTTTCAGCCAAATCCGACCCGGCTCGAGCCAAGGGACGAGACGCAGCAGTGCCCAAACGGCAGCCCCCATGATAACCGTAGCCGGCAGGATACGCATCAGGGCGGAAACAACCGCCCTCAGACCCAGTGGTCCCAACTTGCGGCGCAAAGTCCAGAGCAGCGCACCGCTATTGAAGACCGAGGCAAGAGTCAGCGCTGCGGCCAAGCCGACATGCCCGAAAGGACGCATCAGCACAAGTCCCAAGGTCACATTCACCAGCAGCGTCCAGAAAGAGATCCACACCGGGGTCCGAGTGTCCTGACGGGCATAGAAAGCAGGGACGACAACCCGGCTGATGCCGACGAAAAAGAGTCCGGGTGCATAAGCGGCCAGGGCCAGGGCGGTCTGTCTAACGTCTTCCGCCACAAAAGCCCCCTTCATGAAAAAAAGACTTAACATCGGCTCGGCGCATAGATACAAGCCGACCGACGCGGGGATGGTGATCAGGGCAATCAGGATCAGAGCGTAGTGGAGGGACTCACGAAACCCCTGATCGTCACGGCTTCCCACCTGTCGACTCATGGCGGGGAGTACCGCCTGGGCCAAAGAGACGATGAAAATCCCCTGAGGAAATTCGAAAAGTCGTTGCCCGTAATAGAGAAAGGACACGCTCCCCTCGGGCAGAAACGAAGCCAGTAGCCGAGAGACCACCACGTTGATCTGATAGATGGCAACCCCGGCGATACCCGGCAACATCAGCCAGGCGATGCGTCGCACCTGTGGATGGCCAAAGTGGAAATCGGGGCGTAGGCGAATCCCGAAACTCCGCACGACCGGCACTTGAATGAGCAGCTGCAGCGCGCCGCCGACCACCACCCCAACGGCCAGAGCGGTAATGCCGACTTCGAATCGGGTATGCAACCACAGAGCGCAGAGAATCATACTGAGATTGAGCAAGAGCGGTGAAGCGGCCGGAACAAAGTAATGCCCCATGATGTTGAGAATCCCCGTCAGCAGAGCCAGCAGACTGACGAAGAAAATATAGGGGAACATGATGCGATTGAGAAAATCAGTCAGTTCCAGCTTTCCTTCGACGGCGCCGAATCCGTGGCCGATGAGTTCGACCAGCCATGGCGACCCCCAGATACCCAGCAGGGTCACGCCGGTCATGACCAGCACCAGCAAAGTCATGCAGATATTAGCCACCTCCTGGGCCTGCTCTTTCCCCTCCCGATGATAAATCTGCGAATACGTGGGAACGAAAGCCGCCGTCAGCGAACCTTCGGCGAAGAAACGACGAAGCAGATTGGGAATGGTGAAAGCCACGAAAAAGGCATCGGTGCCGAATCCCGCGCCGAAGAGGCCCGCTACCACCATATCCCGGACCAGTCCGGCGATCCGGCTGAGCCCGGTAGCCAAACCCAGCACTCCTGTTGCCCGTGTGATGTTTTTTCTTTCCGACATTACCACTCCGGAAATGATACAAGCCGCTTTGCGACAGGCGGGTAAAAGAGTATGGCTTTAGCCCGCGTATTTGAGATAACTAGGCAAAATTTGTATTATTTTATCTTAATTCAGCTAATCAGTACCTTAAGCTGCTGATGTTAAACAACTATTCAATACAGATTGGAGAGTTTTTAACTTGACGGACGATTAATGTGATGCTATAAAACTGCCGTCGTAAAAAAATTAATCACAATCACCGGAGGATAGAACCTTGGCCAACCACAAATCCGCACTGAAGAGAAATAAGCAGAATACGGTTCGCAATGCCCGCAACACCCACATCCGTTCGACCATGCGTACGTATGTCAAGCAGGTACGCGAAGCCGTTGCCACCGGCGATGCCGAAGCCGCCAAACTGGCCATGGAAAAGGCCATGCCCTACATCGACAAGGCTGCCAGCAAGGGGGTCATCCACAAGGCGACCGCCAGCCGCAAGATTTCCCGCCTGGCAAAACTGGTCAACGCCCTTTAAAAAACATCCTTTCCACCGATCATAAAAAAGGAGGCTTGCAAGCCTCCTTTTTTTATTTTCCGCCCCGGGTGATTTCCGTCACTAGTCCCGTCAGCAGTACATTCGGGTGAGCGCCACTGGACTTCAAAGAAAAATCGGTTTCAAGGAAGAGTTCGAACAGCTCGCGATAGCGTAAGGATGTGAAATTCCGTGACTGTTCAAGCAGACCCTTGATGAAAAATGGCGCAACCCCCAGAAGCTTTGGAAGTTCCCGCTCCGCCGTTCCCTGCTCCAGAGACTCGCGACATTTCCACAACTGTCGAAAGTGGCGAACAATCATGGTCAACACCATGAGCGGGGCGGAACCGTCGTCGAGAATCCGCCCGAGGAGGCGTTGCGCATCCCCGTGCCGCCGCCCTCCCAGGGCGTCGTTCAAGGCAAAGACACTATCGATCCGGGTATCGGAGACAATGGTCCGAACATCGTCGACATCGGCCAGGGGTCGGTCGCCAAGGTAAGCAAAGAGCTTGGTCAACTCCCCCTGAATTTCCTGCAGATCGTTCCCAACCCGGCGACAAAAAAGCGCCAGAGCTTCGTCGGTCAGGGAATAACGGGACTGCCGCGCCTGCTCGCGGATGAAGCCGGGAATCTGGTTGTCATAGAGTTTTTTAAACTCCACCAGTTCCCCAAACTTTTTGAAATCCTGGAAAAATTTTCGCCGACCATCGATCTTCTCGGCAACAAATACCAGTACGGTTTCCGGAACCGGATCACGGAGATAAGGGAGAAAAAGCTCAAGTTCATCAGCGGAAAAATGTTGCGCGTCCTTAACCAGAACCAGGCGTCGACCGGCAAAAACCGGCAGAGTTCGAGCCTGATCGAGGATCTCTTCGGTGCGTGCCTGCTGAGCCGAGAACTGGTCAAAATTGAAATCCCTGTCCGCCGGCGGCAGGAGGATATCGAGAATTAACCGCCAGCATTTCTCGATCAGAAACCCTTCCTCGCCATAAAGAAAGAGCGGGCTGGGAACCTCTTTTTTGTCCAGTGCGCGAAAGAGCTCAACGGAGGTCATGGGCCCTAGAAATCTTCCTGGATGCGTTGGTAGATCTGCTCGGCGAGCCGCTGACTGATGTTTTGCATGGCCTCGGTTTCGAAATCGTCCTGACGGGCACGGTCGGCACTGTTGAGCGACTCCTCGGTCCAGAAAAGACTGTCCTTCCAAAGGATCTTGCCGTCGGATACCCGGCGCAGATTGGCATTGACCCGCATCTCCGAACGATATTCCTGAATATTGTCACGCCGATTATAGGCAATCGAAGTGCGGTCGTAGGATGCGACGTCGCCGCTCAAAACGGCTTCCGCCTCCCTGGCACTGGCGACCAAACGCATTTGCCGGTCGCGGGTAAACCAGAGAATCAGGTCGTTGGTGAGCATACTTTCAAGAAAGGGTTCGCTGGTGCGATTCCCGAAAGGCTGGATGTAGAGCGAGTCCACACCGATGCCCGCACTGAGTCCCCGGGGGGTATACCCACAACCCGCCAGCAAAAGCACCGTCAGCAGGAGAAAAGCGAGTCGTTTCATCAAGACACCACAATATTGACGAGGCGACCGGGCACCAGAATCACCTTGCGCACCTGCTGCCCATCAAGGAAGCGAGCCACGTTCGGTTCGTCGAGGGCCGCCTGGCGGATCACCTCTTCGGAAGCATCGGCCGGCACGGTGACCTTGCCGCGAACCTTGCCGTTGACCTGAACGACAATCGATTTTTCATCTTCGATCAGGGCCTTCTCATCCCAGACCGGCCAACCCAGAGTTTCGATCCCTTTGGCATGCCCGAGACAATTCCAGAGCTCCTCGGCAACATGGGGGACGAAGGGAGAAAGCAACCGAACCGTCGTTTCCAGAGCTTCGCGCAATACCGCCGGCGTCTCGGCCTTACCCTCATAAGCCGAAACGGCATTGACCAGCTCCATGACCGCGGCAATGGCAGTGTTGAAATGGAAGCGGCCGTCGATATCCTCGGTGACCTTTTTGATGGTCCGATGGGTCATGCGGCGCAGGTCGCGAGCCGGGCCCTCCGCGCTGGTCGGCAAGGGAACGCCCTGAATCAACGGCAGGTTTTCATAGACCAGTCGCCAGACCCGGCCGATAAAACGAAAACAGCCTTCGACCCCCTGTTCGTTCCACTCCAAATCTTTCTCCGGCGGAGCGGCGAAGAGAGAAAAGAGCCGGGCGGTATCGGCGCCGTAACGCGCGATGAGATGGTCCGGGTCGATGACGTTTTTCTTTGATTTGCTCATCTTCTCGATACGGCCCAGCACCGTCTCTGCCCGGCACCGTGAGCAGCGCCCGTCCACCACTTCCTCGGGATAGAGCCAGCCGTGTTCGGGGCAGGAGCGGGTTTCCATGCAGACCATCCCTTGGGTCAGCAGATTGGTAAAGGGCTCGCCGATCTTCATCATGCCGAGATCACGCAACACTTTCGTGAAAAAGCGCGCATAAAGCAGGTGCATGACGGCGTGCTCAACACCGCCGATGTACTGGTCGACGGGCAGCCAATAGTCGACGGCGGCGGCATCGAGCGGCCCCTCGGCATATTTCGGACAGGCATAACGGGCAAAATACCAGGAACTTTCTACGAAAGTATCGAAGGTGTCGGTTTCGCGCCGGGCCGCCTTACCGCAAACCGGGCAGGTGGTCGTGACGAAGTCTTCGGATTGGGCCAGGGGACTTCCGCCTTCGCCGGTAAAGGCAACATCGGTCGGCAGGACCACGGGGAGATCCTTTTCCGGAACCGGCACCATGCCGCAGTGGTCGCAGTAGATCACCGGGATCGGCGTCCCCCAATATCTCTGCCGGGAAACCCCCCAGTCACGCAGACGATAATTGATCGTCTTTTGGCCGATTCCCCGTTTTGTGAGAGATTCGGCGATCTTTTCCTTGGCTTCTTCGTTGGCAAGGCCGTTGAACTCGGCCGAGTTGACCATAAGACCGGGACCGATCCAAGCGGCCGGCATGGTCTCCGGATCAAGGGTTTCACCTTCGGGCTGGATGACCACCACCAACGGCAAACGATATTTACGCGCAAATTCGAAATCCCGCTGATCGTGGGTCGGAACCGCCATGACGGCACCGGTGCCATACTCCATAAGAACAAAATTAGCAAGAAAGATCGGCATCTTGCAACCGGTTACCGGGTTCAGGCAGTAACTTCCGGTAAAGACCCCTTCTTTTTCCTGATCGTCGCTGGTGCGCTTGAGTTTGTCCTGCTTTTTGACCTTGGCGATGAATTCCTCCACGGAAGCGCGCTGCTCGGCCGTGGTCAGTTCCAGCGCCAGGGGATGTTCCGGCGCCAGGCTCATAAAGGTGGCGCCGAAGAGGGTGTCTTGGCGAGTGGTGAAGACGCGAATCGATTCTTCGCGCCCGACGATGGGGAAGTCGATCTCACAACCGGTGCTGCGACCGATCCAGTTGCGCTGCATGATCAGTACCGGTTCGGGCCAACCGGTGAGATTGTAGGTTTCGTCAAGCAACTCCTGAGCGTAATTAGTGATGCGGAAGAACCACTGCTCCAGCTCCTTGGCGACCACCTCGCTGTCACAGCGCCAGCAGCGGCCGTCTTCCACCTGCTCGTTGGCCAGCACCGTCTGGCAGGAAGGACACCAGTTCACCGAAGAACTCTTCTTGTACGCCAATCCCTTTTCCAGCATCCTGAGAAAAACCAGCTGTTCCCAACGGTAATACTCGGGATCGCAGGTCGCCAGCTCCCGGTCCCAATCGTAGGAGAGCCCCATCCTTTTCAACTGCACCTTCATGCTGGCGATATTCTCAAAGGTCCATTTGGCGGGATGAATGCCGTGGTTGATGGCAGCGTTTTCCGCCGGCATGCCGAAGGCGTCCCAGCCCATGGGATGCAGCACGTTGAAGCACTGAAGGCGCTTGTAGCGAGCCACCACGTCGCCGATGGAATAGTTGCGTACATGCCCCATATGGATGCGTCCTGAAGGATAAGGGAACATTTCCAGCAGATAGAACTTTTTGCGGGAGGCATCCTCGGTAACCTTGAAAGTCTTGTCGGCATCCCAGCGGTTCTGCCATTTTTCTTCGATGGCAGCGGCATTGTAACGTTCTTGCATATATCCTCCACGGCCTGTCGAGGCCATCGGTTTCATAAACATGAATACCGGCAAACGCCGGTATTCTTTCTCAGGCCCGACTAACCCCCGGAGGGATCCGGCCCTTCGCACCACTTCTATAAACACGGCCTGCGCTTGCCGTGAACGTCTATTTCTCCCGGTAGGTGATGCGCCCGCGGGTCAGATCATAGGGGGAGAGTTCGACCGTCACCCGGTCACCAGGCAGAATGCGGATATAAAATTTGCGCATCTTGCCGGAAATATGCGCCAGAACAATATGCCCGTTATCCAGTTTGACCCGGAACATGGCATTGGGAAGGGGTTCTATGACTTCCCCTTCGACTTCAATCGCTTCTTCTTTCGCCAAAATGGCCTCCTGATATTGAGGAACTGAAATTTCATCATCGTTCTACGGAATGGGCTATTTAACATAATCCATATGGGAATTGTCAACCCCGGGGTGCAAGGAATCGCAAGGGATCCCAGGCATCCCTACTTGAGCGACAGCAGGCGGCGAGCAACTTCCTGGACCTGGGGGGACTGCACCGGCTTGGTGATATAATCGTTGGCCCCCAGGGCGAAGGCGCGGCTACGATCCTCCTCGGCCCCCTCGGTGGAGATCACCACGATCGGAACCTCCTTCAGGGCCGGATCCTTACGGACCAGGCTGACCAGTTTGAGACCGTCCATGACCGGCATGTTGATGTCGGTAAAAATCAGGTCGAACCGTTCGCTGGTAATCTTCTTGAGCCCATCGACCCCGTTCGCCGCTTCGGAAATCGCCACCCCCGGCAGTCGTTTGACGGCATAGACCAGCAACTGCCGCATGGTGGGCGAATCATCCACAATCAGAACACGCTTGGTTTCCACAGGATCTTCCCTTCCCTGCCCTATTTCGTCAGCAGGTTAATAAAACCTTGAATGGTCGAAAGCTTCCTTTCCGACTCGGAATAGAGCCGGGAGGAGAATATAGCGGTCGCCGCATGGCCGGCGAGCAGGGTGAACAGTTCATAGTCGACATCGGCGAAGCGCCGCTTCTGTTCTAGCAATCGGTAAATAACGATCACGCCGATGACATGTTCTTTGATTTTCAAGGGGATACAGGCCATGGGATGGGTGTAATCGAGCTGGTAGGCCTCAATGTCCTCGACGAAATGATTCTCGCCGGTTTGCCCCGACTGTCCAATCACCCCTACCCCCAGATTGATGGGCGGCAGGTCCGCCTCGTTGATTCCTTCCTGACTGGCGAGTTCGAGCTTTCCGCTCTTTTCGTCCAAAAGCAGCAAGGCGAAAACTTCGGCACCAATCAGGTTGATGATGATTTCGGAAATAATCTGCAATACTTCCTTGAAATCAAGGGTGGAATGCAACTGGTAGGAAGCGATGTACAGATTCGCCAGCATGTTGTTTTCCGATTCGACCACCACGTAACGATTGGCGAAATCATGGTTCTCCTCCTCGACCGCCTTGATCCGGTCAAGAATCTCCTGCTTTTCGCGCTCCAGTTCGGCAACCTGCCGTCTCAGTCTTTGCAGCTCCTCCAGTTGCGCGGGAGAAGAGAGATCCTGTGCCGCCGGCTCCTTCAGTTTGAGAATCTGGTAACGCAGACGCTCGTTCTCTTTGAGCAGGGCCTGAGTAAATTCGGCACCCTTTTTGAAGACCTGAAGAAACTCCTCGGCCCGTTTGACTGAACCGTTTTCCTCGTTGAATTCCGACATGTAAGCCGCTCCCGGAAGAAATTTTCAACAGAATGACTGATAAATCCGCGCATCGTCGACCGATACCGTCTCGGACAATGCCGAAAGCAAATCAGCCGTTTGCCCTTAGAAACCGCAACGCCGGAGAACCTCGCCGGCCATCAGCGAAAGGGGCAGAACCTTGTCCACCTTGCCGGTGGCGATCGCTTCCTTGGGCATGCCGAAAACCACGCTGCTCTCCTCGCTTTCGGCGAGCACCTGCCCCCCCCGCTCCTTGATCAGCTCCGCCCCTCGGGCACCGTCATTACCCATCCCCGTGAGGATGACACCGAGCAGGTTCGCACCGAAGACCTCGCCGGCGGACTTGAACATGACATCAACGGAAGGGGTGTAGCGTTGACTCGGGGGAGGATCCTCGACCAGGGCCACGACCTTGTCGCCACGCACCTGAAAGGTGAGATTCTTCCCCCCGGGAGCGATGAGAACGCGGCCGGGAACCATCAGATCCCCCGTCTCTCCCTCCTTGACCTCCAAGGCGCAGAACTTGTTTAAGCGCTCGGCGAAAGCACGGGTAAAGACCGGGGGCATATGCTGGGAAATGGCGATGCCGAGGGGCAAGGGGACATTGATCGACGAGAGCAGTGCCTTGAGAGCGGGAGGCCCGCCGGTGGAAGCACCAATAACGACTTGGCTGACACCGTTACTACGGGGAATGACGGCATGGAGCGGAGCGACCGTCCCCGCGCGGTCCCTGAGCGATGGCCGGCGCAGTACCTTGTTCATGTCGGTGCGGGCGATTGCCATCACCTTGTTCAGCAGTTCGTCGCGAATATTCACCAGTTCCGGAGAGATGCGGCTGGTCGGCTTGGCGACGAAGTCGACCGCCCCAAGTTCCAAAGCCTTGAAGACATTTTCGTCATCGGCGCGGGAAGACACAACGATGACTGGGGTCGGTCGGTTCTGCATGACAATCCGCAAAAAGCCAAAACCGTCCATGCGCGGCATCTCCAGATCAAGAGTCACGAGATCCGGCTGCAGATCGAAAAATTTCCGCAATCCTTCTTCACCGTTACAGGCATAGCCGACGACGGTCACCCCGGGGATTTCATCAAGGAACCTGATGATCGTACGACGGTTGTAGGCCGAGTCATCGACCACCAGAACGCGGACGGTATTTTTCATGGCCGCTCTCCCGGGGCGAAACTCAGAGCCGGCCGCTGATAAAGCATGTCATGCTGGTAGTGGCGCAGGGCGAAGGCGGTCGTGATGTTCATCAACGACTCGGAGTGGCCGAGCAGCAGAAAACCTTCCGGCTTGAGCCGGGAGTGGAAACTGTCGATGACCTTCTTCTTGGCGGCAAGATCAAAATAGATGATGACGTTGCGGCAGAAAATGACATCGAATTTACCGAGCAGGGCAACGCGGGGGAAGTCGAAAAGATTCAGATGGCTGATGGAAACAAGATTCTTGATCTGATCGCTGATGCGATATTTGCCGTCGACTTCGGTAAAGTATTTTTTCAGATAGCGGGCATCGGTGGACCGGAAAGAGGACTGCCCATAAATCCCTTTGCGGGCGATCTGCAACACCCGCTGACTGATATCAGTACCGATGATGTCAATCTGCCACCCGTTGAACAACCCCAAGTCGAGTATCAGCATGGCGATGGTGTAGGGTTCCTCGCCGCTGGAACAACCGGCACTCCAGATGCGGATCTTCTTGTCGCCGATCTGCTCCTTCTTTGCTCGGATCTCCGGCAGAATCTCTCTGACGAAGGTCTTGAGTTGAAAATCTTCCCGGAAAAAATAGGTCTCGTTGGTGGTCAGAGTGTTGATGACTTCCGTGAATTCGTCATCCCTGTTTTTGTGATACCGCAGATAATAGTAGTAATCCTTGAAACTCTTCAGTTGCAGGGCCTGCAGGCGCTTGCCCAGACGCCGTTCAAGCAGATATTTGGAATCCGGACCAAAATGCAAACCGCTATGCGCATAAACGAGATCCTTGATTTGCCGAAACTCCTCGTCGCTCATGGAGATTTCCGGAGAGAGAAAAAGCATGTTCTAGCCTTCCTCACCGAGAGATTCCAGGGTCTGTTCCAGTTGGGCGTGCACCAGTTCTTCCCCTTCAACCAGCAGCCTGTTTTCGACCAGTTCGCGGCAACTCGCCCCACCGATCTGCTCAAGGGCTTGGGCGAAACGCAGGCGGACCTCCCAGTGGGGATGATTGATCAGCACCTCGGCCATGGCCGGAAGCCAGTCCCGTCGTCCGGTTGTCACCAGAAGGGCAAGAGCGGTACCGACAACCTCCTCGTCGTCGTGATACAGCGAAGCGATCAAATGCGGGAAGGCGCCATCGGGAGCGAAGGCGAACCAGGCTTCCAGAGCGGCGATGCAGACCAGTCCCACCGGATCCCCCAAGGCTTCACGAATCAGGGAGCCGGCCCGATCGCTGCCGATAGCGCCGATGGCTCTGAGGACCGTAGCCCGAACCCAGGGATCCTCATCGTGAAGAGCCAGAGCCAGGGCGTCGACGGCACGGCGATCGCGCAAGCTTCCGAGAACTTCCGCAGCGATTCGGCGGACATCGGCATCCTCGTCGGTCAGGGCCAGGACCAGAGCATCAAGCTGTTCAATGTCGGGATTTCCGCCCAGAGCGCTCACGGCAGAGCGACGAACTTCGGCGGAATCGTCCTTGAGAGCCAAAAAAACCATCGGTCGGACCATCCGGAAATTCACCTTGCCGAGTACGGCGATGGCTGCCATGCGGGTCTCGGCGCGCGCGTCTTCCATCAGCGGAGCAAGGGCGGTCAGAAATGCCTCTGGGGATTCTTCGGCCAGGACGCCAAGGGCTTCCTGCGCGACCCGCCGGGCCTCAGCATCCTCCCTGCGGAGAACCTCGGTCAGCGCCGGCAGGGCGGCGACGACCCGGAGCCGGCCAAGAGCGTGAGCCGCGGCCAGAACCAGTTCCTGGTTGTCGGAATCAAGGGCTTTGAGCAGAGGTTCAATCGCCTCTTCGGCCCCCGTCTCCGCCGCTAGATAACAGAGAAACGCCTGCAAGCGCTCGGATTGGTTCGACCAGTCCTGCAGCAGGGAAACGACCGCCGGACGGCCCAGAGACAGGATCGCACGGGCGGCCTTGCGCCCCAGTTCCTCGTCAGCCAGCCAGGGAAGCAGGTGGACAAGGCTGTGCCGGGCGGGGACCAAAGAAACGAGGCGCAGGGCGGCACGCACCACCGGCAGGCGCGAAGATGCAAGGGCTTCGGCCATCGCGAGGTCCGCCGTTTTCGAATCGCGCGCCAGAGCCTCGGCCACGGCTTGCGGCTGAGAGCGGTACAGGGCTCCCAGAGAAAGAACCGCCGCTTCACGAACGTTGCCCATGCGGTCGCCCAGGCCCGACGCCAGAAGCGACGCTCCCTCGGCCATGTCGATCTGCCCCAGGCAATCGAAAAGAGCCTTGCGCAGCAAGGGATCCTCAACATAGCCTCGAATGCGTTCCAAGGGGAGAGGATGGCCGATAAGTCCCAAAGCTTCGAGAATGGTGAAGCGCATGAGCAGATCCGCTTCTTCCATGGCTTCAAGAAGTGGGGAAAGGGCCTCGGCGTTTCGCAGTTTGCCGAGATTTTCCGCCGCCGCAGCCCGTACGTTGCGATCGCTGTCGGCCAGCGCCTCGGTCATCACCGCAAGGCTGGCAGAGTCGCCGATTTCCCCGAGGATATCGAGAATGAACTTGCGCACATCGGCATCGGAACAGGTGATTTCCTCGTGCAGAACGGGCAGCGCCCGGCTGCCGAGGCGCACGAGGATATCCACGGCAACATTGCGCAGCCCGGCATTGTCCTGGGCATGAAGCAGCTCGACAACATCTTCGGCCAGTTCTCCGGCTCGGGAGAGACCGATGAAGGTCTCCGAAGCCTCCTTGCGAACCCGCCAGCTCGCATCCCCCATGGCCCGGTACAAAAGCGCCATGGGCAGATGGGATCCAAGGTCGGCCAGTTCCCGAACGGCCTGAATCCGTGCCTCCTCATCGTCGGATCCAAGTTTCTTTTCCAGAATTTCAGCAATATCCACGCAAAAATCCTTGCTCGCGGCAGTGCGACGGATACCGGCGGGCAATCCCGCCGCGCGTCACGGCCCTGGCTGAAGCCGGGACAGATGTAGAATCTCGTCGGTTGAAAAGAGTTTTTCCAGATCGATAACCATCACAAGGTCATCCTCGCGCCGGCAGACCGCCAGAAAAAATTCCGACTCCCGCCCCTGGACAAACTCCGGCGGGGGCTGAACCTCCTGCCGGGTGTAACGGCGCACTTCCGTCATTTCCTCAACGAGAATGCCGACGAAGCGATCGAAGACGGCGCAGATGATGATCCGGGAACGCCGGTCGACGGCAAGGGCCGGAAGACCAAAACGCTTGCCGAGATCGACGACCGGCAAAACCATGCCGCGTAGATTGATCATTCCCTCGACGAAGCTTGGCGCTCTGGGAACGACGGTCAGCTTCTGCGGGCGGATGATCTCCTTGATGCGCATGATGTCAACGGCATAGGTTTCCGACCCCAGCCGGAAGCAGGCCAGTTGGACCTCCTGCCGCTGCCGCTGTTCTTCGGGATCGTGACGGGTCAGGGAGGAAAGGCTCATTTGGCCAAGAACCTCTGAATAGTTTCAATGACCATGGCTGACTTGAACGGTTTGGTGATGTACCAGTCCGCTCCGACCTTCTCGCCGCGCACCATATCCTCGCGGCTTTTCTTGGCGGTCAGCATGATGACCGGTATATGCCGGGTAGCCGGATCGCTCTTGAGTTGCCGGCAGACCTCGAAACCGTCGATTTCCGGGAGCATGATATCCAGCAAAACCAGATCCGGCTTGTCCTCGGCGACCGCCTCCAGCGCGGCCCGACCATTCTGAGCCCCTTTCACTTCGAAGCCCTTGGAGATCAGCAGGATGCTCTCCAGCTTCAGGAGGCTTTCCTCGTCTTCGACGATCAGGATCTTTTTCTTGTTCACCGGGTGACTCCTTTCCCCATAGTCAGACCAGTTCCGGATTCAATACATTGTGCAATTGCAGAAGAATGAGCATGCGTCCCTGATAACGGCCGATGCCGGCGATGAATTCCCGATCAAGGCCGGAAAGCATGGCCGGCGCCGCTTCGATCTTGCGCTCATTGAGGCGTACCACTTGGGCGATGCTGTCGACCAGCAGTCCGATGAGACCTCCACCGTGGTGGCAAACGATGATTCGCGACTGGGCTCCGAGCTCCACCTGGCCGAGGTTGAGGCGCCGCGCCAGATCGTAAACCGGAACGACGATGCCTCTGAGCGAAACAATCCCCAGAATGAAATCGGGCACCCTGGGGATATCGGTAATCTCCCGGGGCTTGATGATTTCATTGACCGTTTCGATATCCATGGCATATTCCTCCCCTTGCAGGAAGAAGGTCAGCCATTGCCGATTCTGCTCGGAGAGTAAAAGCTCATCCGCCCGTGCCTCATCGGTGTTCGCGTCGCGAACCCGATCGATCCGATAGGGCGCGTTGAACAGGGCATCGATGGCGGTGGCCTGACGACCGTCGCCTTCCGCGGAAGAGCGAGCGGGAAGATGGCCGTTCGCCTCCGCCGTATCCCCTTGCGCGAAGAGTTTTTCATCCATGCTGTTACTCACGCCACCTTCCCTCCCGCTCAGGCGAAGAACGCCGAATCACCCCGCAGGGTTTCACTCATCAATCCGCCGACGTCCAGAACCAGAATCGTTTTCTGATTACCGAGATCGGCCGCGCCGGCGAATCCCTGGACAAAGGCCAGGGATTCGCCCAGGGACTTGATGACCACATCCTGCTGACCGAGCAGTTCGTCGACGACAATCCCGATTTTCTTCTCGGCGAAGCCGACCACCGCCACGAAAAAGCGCTCACGCCGGTCGCCGCGGTTGTTCAGCTGGAAAATATCTCCCAGCCACAAGAGCGGCAGAGTACTCTCCCGCAGTTCGATCACTTCCTTGCGTTCGATGGTTCGAACCGCCGAGGCCTCAACCATCATCGTCTCCATCACCGAATTGATCGGAATGGCGTAGGTCTTGTCGCCGATCCGGATAATCAGGGCCTTGATGATCGCCAGAGTGATCGGCAAGGTGATGGCGATCGAGGTGCCCATGCCGACTTCGCTGTCGAGTTCGATCATGCCGGAGAGCAGGGCGATGTTGTTCTTGACCACATCCATGCCGACTCCCCGTCCGGAGAGGTCGCTAACCGTCTCTGCCGTGGAAAAACCGGGCATGAAGAGCAGATCGTAAACCTGCTCCCGGGAAAGCTTGGCGGTTTCCGGAATCAGTCCCCGCTCCACGGCCTTGCGCCTGACCTTTTCCGGGTCAATGCCGCGACCGTCGTCGCGCACTTCGATGACGACATGATTCCCCTTTTGTGCGGCGGTCAGGCTGACCACGCCCTTTTCCGCCTTGCCCTGGAGACGGCGCTCCTCGGGGGACTCGATGCCGTGATCGATGGCGTTGCGAATGATATGCATAAGCGGGTCGGAGAGATCCTCGACGATCAGCTTGTCCAGTTCGGTGTCGGCCCCGCGGATTTCCAGGGCGATCTGCTTGCCGAGTTCCCGGGCGACCTTGCGGACAATGCGGTTCATTTTGTCGAAGAGCTGGGCCACCGGAACCATGCGCACTTCCATGACCCCTTTTTGCAACTCCTCCAGGCGCCGTTCGAGAACCCGGGTCGCCTTCTGCAGCTCGCTGGCGAGTTCGGTAACCCCGTCCCCTTTGAGCTTTTCGCAAACCCGGGCGATGGCGGCCTTGGCCAGCACCAGTTCGCCGACCACGTTCATCAGCAGATCGAGCTTGTCGATGTCGACCCGCACCGTACGGCTGATGGAACGGGCGGAAGATTCGGTAGCGGTGGAATCCACGGCCGGTTCCTGATCCGTCACCCCTTCCGGCTCGCCGTCGATGACCATTTCCCGAACGGACGGCGGCGAATCGAGAGGAGGGAGCAGATTTTCCACCGCGACAGCGGGGCCGACTAGGGCTTCCAGCTCGGCCGCGGCAAGGTCGGTGCCAAAGAGCAGCTGGAAGGCAATGCGGTCGGTCAAATCCGCGGCAAGGGGCAAGGTGCTGATGACCTCTCCCTCTTTCTTGAGAAGGTCGGTCAATACGGACAGCTCCTGATCGAAGCTGGCCAAATCGAAATCGACTTTGACTTTAAAGAGGTAGTGACGATTTTTGAGGTTTTCCCGCAACCGGTGTTCTTCGAACTCGGTCAGTACGGCGAGAATTTCCGGGTCGATCCGATCCATCGCCGAAACATCTTTTTCGGCGTCATCGCCGGCAAGAAACTGCTCGACCCGCCGGCGCATGGCCGTGACGTCGAAGGTGAAGTCGGGGTTTTCTCCCTTGCCTTCGACCAAGCGCGACAAAGTCTCGAAACCGTCCGTCAGCAACTGCACCAGATCGTCGCCCAGAGGGATCTTGCCCAAGCGCAAATGGTCGAGAAGATTCTCCAGATGATGGGCCAGGGAGGCGATGTCGTCGAAACCGAACATCCCCGCCAGCCCCTTGAGGGAGTGGGCACCGCGAAAGATCCGGTTGAGCAGATCGGGATCACAGTTCCCCTGCGCCGCACAATCGTCGAGCAGAATCAGGTCGTTATTCAGATTTTCAATGATTTCTTCGGCTTCACCGAGAAAATCACTGATCGCCCGGGACGATGAGGAACTCACCCTGTCCTCCTAACCGAGAAATTTCCGGATCAGTTGTTGCAATTCTTCGGGAGCGAAGGGCTTGACCAGATAGGCGTCGGCACCGAGGTCGAGCCCCTTGAGGCGATCCTTTTCACTCCCTTCGGTACTGATGATCACCAGCGGCAGATGTTTGTAATTGGCATTGCCGCGAATGAAGCTGACCAGCTCCAGACCGTTGATGTCGGGCATATTGATATCGGTGAGGACCATGTCCACCTTTTCCCGGGGAAGAATGCGCAAGGCTTCGAATCCGTTGGCAGCCTCGACAACTTCATAGTCGCCGATGGCGGCGATGGTCGAGCCGATCAGCGCGCGCATGGTGGAGGAATCTTCGGTTACCAGAATTTTTTTCGCCACAACAGCCTCGTCTCGACCTTGAACGCTAGGAAGCAAGTTCGCGAAGCCTGCGTTCCAGAAGATTTTTTTCCATGGTCAGCCCGGCATGCATAAGGAAGATCTCCAAGGCTTCCGTCTCCCCCACGGGAAGATTTTCCGGCAGATTGTCGCCGTAGAGGATAGCCACCACCCGGCCCTCGCTGAGCAGTGGGCCGATAAAGACCTCCTCGGGATCCCCGCCGCCTAAGGACTCCTTCAGATAATTGTCCCAAGGGCAATCTTCCAGAGCCAGTTTGCGGGCGACCTTTTCGTTGAGAACATCACTGAAAACCGAGGGTTCATCCGCAGGAATCTTGATTTTCCGGATCCTCACATCGGCCGATTCATCCTCGAACTCTATACCAAACTGTCCGAGACCGACAATCTCTTTTTCCTTGACCATAAAGATCACGGCACGGTTCATGAATTCACTGGCGAAGCGCAAAACGAGAAGAAGAATGCCCCCTCCCAGAGCCGCGTTGTTCAATTCCTGGACCATGCCCTGCAACTGTTTCAGCGCTCCGGAGCGGAGGCTCTTGGATGACGCGGCGACAGCATCCGCCTCACCGATCTCCTTGAGAAGATCCGAGGCAAAATCGTAAACCGAGGCCTCGCGCTCTTCCGGCCCGAAAATCGAGGTCGGTTCCCGGAGCGGAATCGGTGGCGCCAAGGAAACCTCGGAAAGATCGCGATGCCGGCACTCGTCGATCTTGCGGCTCCCTTCGATCGCCAGGAACTGGGTATTGAGTCCCTGATGAAGGATTGGGCTCCCCTCCCCGGCCAAGGAGTCCGCCCACTCCGCCATCTCTCCCAGTTCGAAGGCGAAGGTACCGTCCGACCAGCCGAAAAAGCTGAAGACCACTTCCTCGATCCGTTCCCGAAGCGCCTCCTGCAACAGCTGCGGAGAAATGCCGAAATTGTGGGAAAGAACCGCCTCCAGGGTAGGTTGCGGACTCAGGCTTTTCCGCAGAGCCCGCGCCCCTTTATAGGTCTCGAAATCAATCACCCCGCGGCGAATCAGAAAATCAGCGAACGCCTCGGGAAAGACGCTGGAGTTTGCTTGTACCACCTTGCCGTTCAGAAAAACGACCTTCCCCTCCCGGTTGCGACTGCGCAGGGTCAGGACTCCGGATTTCTGGCTGAGGCTGACAATCTGGAGGATATCTCCCAACCCCAGATCCTCAAGATTTCCGACTAGGCTCATGACTTTGGTATCCGACCGTGAAAGAGCTCCGGGAAGTTCTTCAGTGTGCGTGTAACAAGCAGAAATTAAATGATTTTTACTATATAGCAAGGAGTTCTTCCCTGTAAAGACCTTTCCCGACTTTTTTAATCCTTGGTGTCACGATCCCGGTCCCGGTAGTGAATGCGGATAGGAACCCCGGAAAAGCCAAAGGCCTCACGCAACTGGTTGGCCAGGTAACGTTGATAGGAAAAATGCACCCCTTCTGCCTTGTTGACAAAGACCACGAAGGTCGGCGGACGGGTTTCGACCTGGGTCATATAAAAAAACTTCAGGCGCTTGCCCTGAAAGACCGGGGGCTGATGGCTACGCTCCGCTTCTGCCAACACCTTGTTGAGCATGGCCGTGGGAATGCGCCGATCGAATTCGGCGGCGACTTTTTCCACTTCCGCCATGATCTTCGCCACCCGCTGTCCGGTCAGAGCGGAAACAAAGATAACCGGGGCGAAACTCAAAAACTTGAAAGTGCGCTGCAATTCCTCCTGGTAGCGTTTCATGGTGGACTGGTCCTTAGCGACCGCATCCCACTTGTTCACCACCAGAATAATGCCGCGTCCCTTCTCAAAGGCATACCCGGCCACGGTAAGATCCTGTTCGGTCACCCCCTCGACGGCATCGATCACCATAAGCACCACATGGGCCCGATCCATGCCCTTGAGCGCCTGGATCACACTGAACTTTTCCAGCTTCTGGCTGACCTTGCCCTTGCGCCGGATGCCCGCTGTGTCGATCAGCACATAGCGCCGCCGGTTGTAGGTAAAGGGGGTATCGACACTGTCACGGGTGGTGCCGGCCTGAGGATTGGCTACCACCCGTTCGTAGCCGAGCAACCGGTTGACCAGGGAAGATTTACCAACGTTGGGCCGACCGATGACCGCCAGGCGGGTCTCCGGCTCGCTTTCGGCATCGCCTGGGGCTTCGGGGAGATGCTCCAGCAAAGCGTCGACCAGATCCGGTATCCCCCGGCCGTGCTCGGCGGATACCGTGTGCAGTTCCCCGACCCCTAGGGCATAGAATTCGGCGGCGATATTTTCAAGCTTGTCGCTGTCCACCTTGTTGACCACATAAAGCACCGGTTTTTCCACCCGACGCAGCATGGCGCAGACTTCGTGATCGGCGGGGGTGAGCCCCTCGCGGCCATCCATGACGAAGAGAATGAGATCCGCCTCCTCCACCGCCAACTGAGACTGCTCCCGCATCTGCACCAGCAGGCGGTCTTCGCTCACGGGCTCAAAACCGCCGGTATCGACCAGAGTGAAGGGTTTGTCGTAACGGGTCACCTCGGCGTAATGACGATCGCGGGTCACGCCCGGAAAGTCCTCCACCAGCGCCTTGCGCTGGCCGAGAATCCGGTTGAAGAGAGTCGATTTGCCGACATTCGGGCGCCCGACGATAGCTACCAAAGACATAAAAGAACTTTCTTTTTCAAATAAGTGGAAGCATTTCTTAAGAAATTGGATGAAGGGCTCAAAAACCCTTTCATCAATAGCCGAATTCCTTGAGCAGGCGCTCGGATTCGGTCCAGTTCTTCTGAACCTTGACGAAGAGTTCGAGGAAGACGCGGGCATCGAGCAAACGCTCGATATCGATCCGGGCGGCTTTGCCGATAGCGCGGATCGTCGCTCCCTGCTTGCCGACCAGAATGCCTTTATGGGATTCCCGATCGACGATGATCACCGCCTGGATCACCACCAGATTCTTCTCCGGCTTCTCCTCAAAGCGTTCCACCAGGGTCGCAACCCGGTAGGGAATTTCCTCGTGGGTCTGCTTCAGCACTTGCTCGCGGATCATCTCGGCGACAATAAAGCGCTCGGGCAGGTCAGTGATCATGTCCTCAGCGTAGTAGGGCGGCCCCTCCTTCAGGTAACGGGGGAGCAGCTTCAGCAGATAGTCGACATTCTCCCCGCTCTGACCGGAAACGGGTACAATCTCGCGGAAGGGAAAGCGTTCACCGTAGGCGGCCATCAGTTCCAGTTGCCGCTCCTTGGGCAACTGGTCGATCTTGTTGATGAGCAGAATCACCGGCAGTTGCGACTGGCGCAGGACATCGAGAATGAAATCGTCGCCGGGGCCGGGGCGGTCCTTGACTTCGACGACGTAGAGGATCAGGTCGACACCGGAGCAGGCGCTCAGGGCCTGATCGACCATGAAGCGGTTGAGCTTGCCGACGGCCTTGTGAATGCCGGGGGTGTCGATAAAGAGCAACTGCGCGCCGGGCATGGTGTGAATACCGAGAATCCGGTTGCGTGTTGTCTGGGGCTTGTTGGCGGTTATAGCGATTTTCGTGCCGAGAATCCGGTTGAGCAGGGTGGATTTACCGACGTTGGGACGACCGATAATTGAGATGAATCCGGATCGAAAAGGCGTGGTTGATTCAGTCAAATGACCAGCTCCTCTGGGGAATAGGCGGAAAAAGACCACAGCGAGGCCTGACCGGCGGCGCTGCGCAGGGTGTGGGGCTCAAGATTGGGATCGCCAAATAGGACAAAACCCGGATAACGCTCCCGCAGGGAACGAAGATTGTCGCAACGGTGCCCCTGGGCGTCACTGAACTCGACCCTCGGCACGGTCACTTCGCGCTCCCCTTGCGCAGCCAGAACGCTCAGCGCCCTAAACCAGAGCCGCGCCCGCACCAGCTGTCCGAAGGCCGGATGCCAGGGACCGGCGAGCAGCGTTGCCCCGTTCGTAAGTTCCGGCTGGTTGTGCAGTCCCCAGCGGATGACCGGCACGTTTTGGTGCCGGCAGCGCCGGGCCATATCGGCGCAGAGATCCACGGCCAATTCAAGGGGCCAGGGACGATAGCGACCGGCAAGATATTCATTGGCCAGGGGCGTGCCCCGCAGCACCACTGTAGGATAGATCCGGAGAAAATCCGGGCTCAACGCCAGAGCTGCATCGAGAGAGCGCAGAGCCTCGGCGCGATCGCCGCCGGGGAGTCCCGGCATCAGCTGCAGACCGACCTGAAGGCCGGCGCGACGCAGGCGCGGGACAGATGAAAAGACCGCCTCGGCGCCGTGCCCCCGTTCGCTGCGCTGCAACACCTCCGGCGCAAAAGACTGGACGCCGATCTCCACGGTCGTCACGCCCCACTCCCGCAGAAACGCGACCTGTTCTTCGCCAAGGGCATCGGGACGGGCGGAAACGCGAATGCCGTCGACGCGTCCAGAGGAAAGGCTCGGTACCACCGCAGCCAGATAGGCTTCTTGGCTCGCCGGTGACAACGAAGTGAACGACCCCCCATAAAATGCGACCTCGCCACCCCGACGACCAGTGAGCATCTGTTCGAGTTGCGTGCCGACAGCAACCGGATCAGGAGGAAAAAGACGGCCGCTGATCTTCTCCTGCCGACAGAAGATACAGCGATGGGGACACCCGGCATGGGGGATGAAGAAGGGATAGATGCGCACCTATTCCCCCAAAGCTTCGAGGGCCTGGCGGGCGGCCTGCTGGGAAGCCGCCTTCTTCGTCACGCCGGTCCCCATGCCAATGCCGCGTCCTCCGTGGAGAACCTCGATGGTATAGGTCCGGTCGTGATCGGGGCCCTCGGCTCGTACCAACCGGTAGGCGGGAGGCGAACACTGGCGCGCTTGCAGAACTTCCTGCAGACGGGTCTTGTAATCGATTCCGGACTTGCGGCGAAAGGCCTGATCGGTAGCGGCGGCAAAGAAGCGATCCACCACCGGGTCCACCGCCTCCAGTCCCCCATCAAGAAAGATGGCGCCAAGCAGGGCTTCGACGGCGTTGGCGATAAGACTCTCTTTGTGACGGCCGCCGCTCTTCTCCTCGCCCCGCCCCAGCCACAGACAATCGCCGATGCCCAAGCGCCGGCCCACCGCCGCCAGGGCCGGTTCGCTGACCACCTCGGCACGGATGCGCGTCAGTTCGCCTTCGGGAAGTTGCGGGTAATCGAGGAAAATACGCCGACTGATCACCATGTCCAAAACGGCGTCGCCGAGAAATTCGAGGCGTTCGTTATGTCCGGGAACGGTGTCCGGGTGTTCGTTGCTGTAGGATTTATGCGTCAGGGCTTCGCGTAACAACTGCTCGTGCCTGAATGCATAATCGACCTGAGCCGCCAAGGATGCAGATCGGGCGGAAATCGCGGGACTATTTTCCATGACGAGGGGAGTTCCAGGCTAATGATTAAAAACTGGCGGTAAGTATACAGAAGCATGCCCGAAGTGGCAACGATTCCCCGTGGGTTTTAGAGGCGATGGTTGTGAAAAAAGGATTTTGAAAAAAGAATTGACAAATGACTTAAGGGAGACTATAAGCAGACTTTATTTCGTAAAAACCGCATACGCAAGGAGATCGACCCATGCAATGTCAAACCGTTCTTCCCGGTACTGAATGCACCTTCTGGTCCAAAAAAGGTTGTACTTTTGAAGGCAACAGCTGCCAGCTGGTGATCGACAAGTGCCAGGGTTGCGAGCGCATCGTCGAAGGAACGATCGGTCAGGTCTGTTCGGTGGCCCCCTCCCCCGCGCAAAAGTGGCGAGGCGGTCTGTGTAACTTCGCCACCCACCAGAAGATCGAAATCAAGAGCGTCGAAGCCAAGGTCAACCCCCTCAAGGCTTCCAAGAAAGCGGCCAGCAGCAAGAAGAAGTAAGTCGACCGTTTGCAACCAACAAACACAAAAAACCGCCTCACCGGCCTGTTCCGGGAGGCGGTTTTTCTTTTTGCCTTAATTTCAAAAGAAGACAAAGAGTAATGGCAGCAAAAAGGCCGTCGTCAGGCCGTTGAGTCCGATGGCCAACCCGGAAATCGCCCCGCCCAGGCGATCGACCTCAAGCATACGGGCGGTTCCAACCCCATGGGTCGCCGTACCTACCGCCAGACCCATGGCTGCACCGTCACGGATGCCGATACTTCGGCAGAACTCGGGACCGCACATGGCACCGAGACAGCCGGTGACCACCACCAACGCGGCAGTCAGGGGGGGGACGCCGCCGATCTTTTCCACGATGCTGATGGCGATCGGTGTCGTCACCGATTTGGGCGCCAGAGAAAGCACCACTTCGCGGCTTCCGCCCAGAAGCCAGGCCAGGCCCGAGGCGGACAGGATTGAGGTCAGTGAGCCCGCAAACACTCCGACCAGAATCGGCAGTTTACGCGCCAGAATCTCCTTGCGCCGGGCATAGAGGGGAAAACCGAGGGCAACCACCGAAGGCCCAAGGAGAAAGAGGATGTACCGTCCTCCCTCGGCATAGTCTTCATAGGGAATATCCCCGAGGAGAAGCAGGCCGATGATGGCCAGCACCGCCACCGCCACCGGATTGAGAAGAATATGCCGGGTACGGGCATAGAGCTTCTGTGCCAAGGCGTAGACGATCAGGGTCAATGCGATGCCGAAGAGTGGCGAGCCGAGAATTTCATTCATTTTCCACCCTCCCGCCGCGCCGTTCGAGCCAGAGGGCGACCCAGCCGGTGACCGCCATGACCACGAAGGTACTGAGAAACGTCGCGACTACGATGGGCAGCCATTCCGCGGCAAGCAGATCGAAGTAGACCATGACCCCGACCCCGGCGGGAACAAAAAAGAGAGCGAGGTTGGAAAGCAGCAGATTAACCGCCTCTTCCACCCATTCGGGACGAACCAGTTTGAAATTGAGGGCAAGCAATAGCAGCCCCATGCCGAGGACGTTGCCGGGCACGGGGAGTGCCAGCGAGGAAGACAGCACCTCCCCGAGCAACTGCAGCAGCAGCAGGATGGCAAAACCCCGGACCATGCGCCCGCCCCTAACCTTCGCCCTTGAGACCATCGATCACCGCCGCAACCTCGTTGCGTAGATCGGCGGAATCGGCGGCGTTTTCCAAACGGAGAAATTCGCGGAAATGGGCAAGGGCTTCCTTCGGCTCCTCATCATCAAGACAGATGTAGCCTAGGGTGAGATGGGCAAAGGCGAATTCGGGATCAAGGCGTAAAGCCTCGCGGCAGGCCTTTTCTGCCTCCGCCAGATCACCCTGATCGTAAAGCAGTTCGGCAAGATTGTAATGTCCCTGTGGGTCTTCGGGATCAAGCTGAATGACCTGACGGTAGCAGGCGACTGCTTCCTCGACACGGCCGGCGGCGGCCGCCGCATCCCCCAGAGAATTGAGAGCGAAGGCCGACTCGGGATCGATCTCCAGAGCGCGGCGGTAGCACGCCTCGGCGTCGCCCAGTCGTTCTTGGCTGAACAGCACCAACCCTTGGCTGACCAGCGCATCCGCTTCGGACGGGTCGAGCTCAATGATTCGCCCGTAAGCATTCAGTGCCCGCTGCGGCTGACGCGCCTCGAAGCAGGCATCCCCCAACAGATAGAGACTGTCGATATCGTCCGGTGCCAGGGCCAAAGCCTTGTCGAGCGCCGTAACGGCCTCACCGGCAGCCCCTTCCTCGCTCAGGGCCTCACCGAGCAGGCGCCAACCTTCGGGGCGCTCCGGAAGCGCTTCCGTCGCCAGGCGGAAGGCCCGCGCCGCCTGGGTGAAAGCTTCGCTCTCCAAAGCGCGCCGACCTTTCTCCAAGAGCAGTTCGTAGTCCTGCATAGGTTTCATCCTTATCGCTGAAAATTGTCGCGTGAGATATGATCCAAGGCCTCGACCAGCCCCCAGGGGCTGCTGTCGAAGGTCGTCATCGGCACCTTCAGTTCCCGGGACAGATCCTCAAGGCGCAGGTCGTCGAGAAAGACCTCTTCGCCGTCCCGCAGCATCACTTCGGGAACCAGCAACCGTTTACCCACGGTCACGCCGCGCAGTTGGTGGAGGATGTCGCGACCAGTGACCAGGCCCGCCACAGTCACGCCGCCGCCGAAAAATTCGTTGCGGATCACATGGACAAAGATCGTCGTGCCGACGGCAGCCTCCAGAGCCGAAGCGAAGCGCACGACCTCGGCGGCGGCCGATTCCCCGGTCAGCACGGAGAAAGGTCCAGGAGGAAGCTTGTCCACCTCCGCGAGAACCTGTTCCGCCTCCTCGCGGAAGAGGGGGATCATCCCAACCCCGTTTTCCAGTTGACCCAACTCTTCATAATCGTCGATAGGGGGAAAAGGCAGCCCAGCGCGCAGGTAGAGTTCATCGGCGGCGAAGACGAAACGGGAGCCCCCCTGACGCAGGCACTCCCGCTGGAAGTCGTGGATCATGGCCAGCGTTTGACGGGCCTCTTCGATGGTGGGCAGACGCAAGGTCGGCAGATTGCGGCGATGGCCGGTCAACCCTACCGGCACCACTGCCAGGGAGAGGATGTTCGGCCCGAGGGCATGAAGATCGGTCAGGGTTTGGAGTAGCGCCGGTCCGTCATTGAAGCCCGGGCAAAGCACCACCTGGGTGTGCAGCTGGATCCCCCCTTCGACCAGCTGTCGCAGCAAAGGAAGGACGGCCGGCCCCTGGCGACCGAGGAGACGCTGCCGCAATGCCTCGTCGGTGGCATGGACCGAAACATAGAGGGGGGAAAGGTGCTGTTCGAGGATCCGCCGGATGTCCTCTTCGCCGATGTTGGTCAGGGTTACGTAAGCACCGTACAGGAAGGAAAAGCGATAGTCATCATCCTTGACGTAAAGGGATTTGCGCATACCCCGGGGCAACTGGTGGACAAAGCAGAAAAGGCACTGATTACCGCATTCCTCCGGATCGGGGTGAGGAACATCGATACCCAGGGGCTCTTCGGCATCCTTGTCGAATTCAAGAAGCCAGGTTTCGCCATCTCGCTTGAGCAACTCGATGCGCAGATCCTCGGCTTGGTCGGCCAGGGCCACATCGAGCAGATCAACCACCGGCCGCCCGGCGATGGAGACCAGACGATCTCCCCTTTCCATACCGAGTTCCGCCGCGATACTGCCCGGATCGACCGAAAGAATCTCAAGCATGAAGAAGATCCTCAAAAAGGGCGGACAAAACGTAAGCAGCCAATCCCTGAAGATCGATCACCACAAGCCTTCCCGCCGGCACTGAGAAAAAAGAAGTATTAGCTACAAAAAACCCGCCCCCGGACGCCCCGCTCAGATAAGCGTCGGGAGTCCGGGACCGGGCGGTTCTTGCCGGATGCTAGCGGACGAAAGAGATCAATCCTTGCCGCCGTGCAGACGGAAGGAACCGTCGGACGAGGTGATGGAAGAGATGGCATGCTTGTAGAGCAGAATGTCGCCGCCGCTTTCGATCAGCAGGCAGAAACTGTCGAAGGATTTGATATATCCTTCGAGTTTTTCACCCGACATCATGACAACGGTCACCCTTACCCGCTCTTTGCGCGCCTGGTTGAGGTATTGATCCTGGATGTTAAAAGGGGTCTTAGCCATATCCGCTCCTTGTACGTAGCAAAAAAAGTTCAATTAACTTTAGGATATTAGCAGACTCGCTACAGGAATCAACCCAAATTATCGCCTCATCCCCACGAAACCATGTCAACTGGCGCTTGGCATAATGCCGACTGTTTCGCTGGATTAAGGCCGTCGCTTCCGCCAGGGAGATTGCCCCCCGCAGATGGCATATCATCTCCCGGTAACCGATGGTGCGCAGCGCCTTGCTTTCGGGATCGCAGCCCCGCTCAAGGAGGCCGCGCACCTCCGCCGCCAGACCCTGCTCCAGCATCAATTCGACGCGCCGATCAATGCGCCGGTAAAGCTCCTCCCGAGGCGGAGCAAGGGCTATCTTCAACGTAACGTAGGGACGTTCGGCGAAAGCATGCTCGCGTTGGAAGTCGGAAAGACGGCGCCCAGAAAGCCGGAACACTTCGAGAGCGCGCACGGTGCGGGTCAAATCCCCCGGTTGAATCCTGCCAGCCAGGGGAGGATCGAGCTCTCGCAGCAGCCGGTAGAGGGTCCCCCCCCCTTCCCGCCTTTCACGCTCCAGCAGTTCGGCGCGCAACGCCGGATTCCCCGCGGGGGCCGCGACCAGCCCCTCAGTAACGCCGCGCAGATACAGACCGGTGCCGCCGAGCAACACCGGTACCTTGCCGCGCCTATGAATGGCAGCGATCGCCGGATGCGCCAGACGAATGAAGTCGGCAACGGAAAATTCCTCGTCCGCTTCCACGAGATCGAGAAGATGATGAGGAACCCGGTGACGCTCCTCGGCAGTCGCCTTGGCGGTGCCGATATCCATCCCCCGATAGACTTGGCGGGAGTCGGCGGATACGACCTCGATGGGATAGTACCGGGCGAGCTCCACCGCCAGAGCCGTCTTTCCCGAAGCGGTCGGGCCGCAGATCACCAGCAGGGGGGAAGATTCCCGAGCGTTCATCATCAGGTTCGCTTAAAGAGCTTTTCGATCTCGGTGAGCCGCTGGCGTACCATCACCGGCCGGCCGTGTGGACACTGGGCCCCGAAATCCACTCGGTCCAGATCGCGCAATAATGCGGTCATCTGCGGCGGCGAAAGGGGTTGGTTTGCCCGGATCACGCCATGACAGGCCATCAGGATCAGCACCTGCTCCAAGGCGTCTTCCGCCAGGGAACTGCTGCCGATCTGGCGTAACTCGGCGGCCAGATCGCGCAGCAGTTGTTCGGCCTGGCCGGCATCGAGCAGTTGCGGAATTTCCTTGAGCACGTAACTCTTGCCCCCGAAGGGTTCGACCACCAGGCCGAGACGTTCGAGGTGGGGAAGAGCTTCGCGCAGGGCCTCGGCTTCGCCGTGATCGACCTCGATGATCACCGGAAAGAGCAGGGACTGGCTGGGGATGCGTCCCTGGCGGTACTGGCTGCGCAATCGTTCGAAACCGATGCGTTCATGGGCCGCGTGCTGATCGATCAGAACAAGATCCGACCCGTCCTGACAAACGAGGTAGCTGTTGCGATACTGGCCGATCAACCGCAGGGAGGAAAAGAATCCGTCTTCCGCCGTTGTCGGCGGCAGGGGAACAACGACCAGCGAAGAAGATATGGGCGCGGCGCCGGAGGAAGGCGCGGTAATCGCCGGGCGCGTCACGAAAGAAGCACCGCGGGCGTAGGTCTCCAGGGATTCCTGCACCTCTTGGCGCGGGTCGCGCGACGGAGGAGGAGAGGCCAGGGGAGAAGCGGTAACGGGTGAAAAAATTTCGGCAGTGGTGGTGGCACTATCCCGAACCTCCAGCCAAGAGGAGGATTTCAGGGTGGCGCGCACCGCCTCGGCGATGAAGTCGTGGACCTGGCGCTGGTCGCGAAAACGGACCTCATCTTTGGTCGGATGCACATTGACATCGACCCGTGCGGGATCGAGTTCGAAAAAGAGGACCACGACCGGATAGCGACCCCGGGGCAGAACGTGACGGTAGCCTTCAAGCAGGGCGTGACGCACCACCCGATCCCGAACGTAACGATGGTTGATATAGATATGGAGAGCACCGGTCGTCGCCCGCTGTACCGCCGGTTGGCTGATGAAGCCGGAGAGCCGCAGTCCTTGGCCGTCGTCCACCTCCAACTCCAGCAGATCGGTAAGCAGAGGCCGACCGAGAAGAGCACCCACGCGATCGGCGAGACGATGCTGCCGGTAGGCATCGACCAGCGTGCGCCCATCGTGAACTAGGCGAAAATGGACCTGAGGTGCCGCCAGCGCCAGCCGCGTGACCAGATCGGCGATATGGCCGAATTCGGTCTCTTCTTTGCGCAGGAATTTCCGCCGCGCCGGGGTATTGAAGAAGAGGTCGCGAACCTCGACAGTCGTACCCGGCGGCATGCCGCAGGCACCGGCGCGACGGATGACGCCCCCTTCGGCGTAGATCTCCCAGCCGCTCTCCTCAACTGCGGCATGGGTCCGCAACAGGAGTCGACTGACGGAAGCGATGGAGGGCAAGGCCTCACCGCGAAAACCCAGGGTACGTAAAGCAAAGAGATCGTCGGCGGCGCGGATTTTGCTCGTCGCATGCCGCTCAAGGCAGAGAAAAGCATCATCTTTGCCCATCCCCCGGCCATTGTCGATGACCCGAATCAGCCGCCGTCCCCCCTTCTCTACCTCCACGACGATATCGGTAGCACCGGCATCGAGAGCGTTCTCCAGCAATTCCTTGACCACCGAAGCGGGGCGCTCAACGACCTCGCCGGCGGCGATCTGATTGCACAATTGTTCGGGAAGAATCTGGATGGTTCCGGACATGCGCCGCTCGCGTAAAAAGGAAGAGGCCGGTGCGACCGGCCTCAAAGAGTAAGTGGCTGGCGATAAATCGCTAATCAGATCTGCTGTTCGAGGCGGTCAAGCATGGATTCGATCTCGTCGAGATCGTCAAGATCCGGCTCCGGACTTTCGGCAAAACGCGGCCGGTTAAAAAGCCCGAGATCCCCAGCGACACTGTGAACCGTCTTCAGATCGACATCCGTTTGTTTAAGCATGAAAGCCTCAAAGAGACAGTTGTCGCAGAGGGTATTGATCAGCCGCGGCACCCCTCCCGAATAACGGTGAATCATCGGAATCGCGTCACTCTGGAAAAGCATGCGCGTCGCCCCGGCGACCTGCAGCCGATGCTGGATATAGGAACGGGTGGTGTTCAGCGAAAGGGACTTGAGATGATACTTGACCGCGACCCGCTGCGACAGAGGTTCATCCAGCCGCAAGCTCTCCTCCACCTCGGGCAACCCGAAAAAAACAATATTGAGCAACTTCTTCCCGGGAATCTCCAGATTCAGCAGTCCCCGGAACTCCTCCATCAACTCCCGGGTCTGAAGCATCTGCGCTTCATCAATAAGAACCACCGCCTTTTTTCCGGCAGCATCGATAACGAGCAGCCGTTCATAAAGCTGATTGAGCAGCGGCAGCCGGTCTTGGGCCGGATTTTCCACGCCCAGCTGCATGGCGATACGGGTGAGAATCCAGTCGGCGGTGATCCCGGAATGAACCATGACCAGCAGTGACGATTCGTAGTGCTCTTCATCGAGGCCGTCCAGCATCTTGCGCGCCAGGGTGGTCTTGCCGGTGCCGACGCCGCCGATGCAGACCGCCAACCCCTTGTTGGAATCGACCGCGTGCATCAACCGCAGCAGGGCCTGGCTGTGCTGCTCGCTGTTGAAGTAGAAACGGGCGTCCGGGGCATTGGAAAAGGCCTCGCGATTCAGCCCGAAATACTCGATGTAGGACACGCGCGTCCTCCCTCTGGACGAAAAGGGGATCAGATATAGGAAACCCGGCCTTTGCCGCCGCCGGGTCCGCCGGGACCTTCATGATCTTCGACCCCGAGACCCAACTCCCGGCGCAGGGAGAGGATCTTGGCCTGAACGTCCCGGTAAAACATATCGACATCATGCACATTCTGAAAGCATTCCAACGCTTCCAAAGGGCGCTGAACAAGTTCATAAACCTGTCCCAAATCGTAATAGATGCTCATGCGCTGGGTCGCACTCAACCCCGGCAAAGCCAGACCCATCTTGAGGGTGGCTTCGGCCCCCTTGAAATCCCCCTTTTCCCCCTGGCACAGGGCGATCAGGGTCACGCTGTCAAGACAGCGGGCGGCATCGTTCATCGCCTGTTCGAACTCGCCAATGGCATCATCGAGCAGGCCCATCTCCTTGTAGGCGATGCCGAGATTGAAATGGGATTCGACGTCGTTGACATCGATCTGGGCACGCACCCCTTTCTTGAATTCGGAAAAGACCCCTTCCATGCCGTAGCGGTCCTTGCCCGAGGGGATGGTTTCCGGAATGGGAAGGTTCTCTTCTCCCAATTCTTCAAGAACCTCGGCGCCGAAATCGAAGAAATGATTTTCAGCCAAGGACTCGGGAGAGGAACCTTCTCCCTCTTGCGAGCGGATATCGGCGAGGAGTTCCTCGACATCACGACAACCGGGCTCGACGGCAAGCAACTCACGGCAGAGAGCACGCGCCTCGCCAAAGCGGCCCTGCGCCGCCAGAAAGCTGGCCTCTTCGAGCTTTTCCGCAAAACCAGAGGCTTCACTGACAAGCGGTTCGGCAACGGCATCAGCGACCGAGAAGTCAAAATCGGGTAGCGCTGTGCGCTCTTCCGAGGGAGACAATTCCGCCGGTTCGTCATCGAAACTCAGCGAAAGCTCATCACTGTCGAGATCAAAGGGAACCATTTCTTCCGGTTCCCCCTTCACCGCACTCCCGTCAACCGGTGCGGCCGGAACTTCTTCCGCAAGATCAGCGAACGCGTCGTCGCCGGGAAGATCGAGAACAAGCGGAACTTCCACGGCCGGATCGCCGTAATTTGCAGCGACGGGGGAAGTTTCGAGGGATTCCAGAAACTCCAGGGCCATTTCTTCCGAATCCTCGGCGGCGGCCGGCTCGATTCCTCGAATATCCGGCGCAGTCTCGTCAAAGACGAGAGGCGGCATACCTTCCTCCGGAAGAGAGGCAATTTCAGCGGACTCTTCGGCCATAGTGTCGAAGAGTTTCCCCCCCTCGCCGCTGAATTCATAGATGGTGCGCAGAGTCGCAGTCACCAGGGGTTCGTCGGGCAGTCGGTCGCGCAAGGACTCGTAAAATCCCCGCAGCACCGTCAAACGTCCGGCTTCGAGGAAATCGGCCTTGGTCGCTTCGAGCTGGTCAAGAGCTTCAATCGCGGCCTCCCCGGCAAGGCAAGCCCTGACCAGACGCTCGCGCAGATCGAGATCACCGGGAACAAGTTCGACCAACTCTTCGAGCAACGTCTGTTCACGACCGTGATTGCCGAGCAGGTTGTAACCCCTCGCCAGGGCAGCGATAAGCGTTGGATCCTCGGGGGCGTTTTCGCGCAGGGATTCAAGCAGGGCAATGCCCCGCGCCGGATCCCCCTGATGAATCAAAGAGATGCCCAGCCCGATCTGGATCAATGCTTCGTCGGGGAAAAAGCGGGCAAAAATTTCATAAAGTTTGTGAATCTTGATCTGGTCGTTCTTGGACTGCAACACCTTGAGGACATCCTGAAAGTCCTCCAAGGCCTCGTCCTTCATGCCGGCGTCGGCCAGGGTTTCCCCCAACTTGACCCGAATATTGAGATTTTCCGGGTCGATGGTCTTCATCCGGCGGAGCACGGCAATGACCTCGTCCCTATGTCCCGCCTGTTCATGACAGGCGATCAGCTGACGATACTCAGCGAGAGCGTTACCGATCAGGCCCTGCTTGACGTTGAGCTCAGCCAGACGGGTATAGATATCGAGATTGTCGGGGGAGATGCGCTGGATCTGCTTGAAGACGGCGATGGCTTTCAGGTAGAAGCCGTTGTCCGCATAGTGGTTGCCGACCCTGTGATATTCTTCCAGGGCCTGGGCCGTCTGTTTGGCGCGATTATAGAGTTCGGCGAGCTTCTGCCGGTGACGAATGTCCTTGGGTTCAAGTTCGACCAGTTGCTGGTAATCCTTGATGGCCTTGGCGATCTGCCCCTTTTGGATGTTCTTTTGCGCCGAATCGATGAGCTTTTCTTTTTTGGTCAAAACCGCCATCCCTCTGAAAAATAAAAAACAATTTGAATCTAAACTAACCTCGCCATGGGTGTCAAGACAAAGCCGGAAGAACGGAGCCGGGCGCGGGGGAGAAACGCGGCGTCAGGCAAGCGCTTTCAAACGGCGGATTTCCTCGGGAGTCAGCCGCCGATACTGACCGGGGCGCAGATTTCCCAGATCCAGAAAGGCCAGGCGAATGCGCTGCAGACGGCTCACCGGATGGCCGACCGCCTCGAACATCCGCCGCACCTGGCGATTGCGCCCCTCGCGGATGCTGATCTCGACCCAACCGTGGGAGCCCCGCGCGGGAAGGATCCGCACCCGGGCCGGGGCGGTCGGTCCGTCTTCGAGGTTGACGCCACTTTCCAGGCGGCGCGTTTCTTCGCCGGTAAGATGTCCGCGAATGCGCGCCAGATAGGTCTTTTCCACCTTGTGCCGGGGATGCATCAGGCGCTGGGCAAGTTCGCCGTCGTTGGTCAGGAGCAACAACCCGCTGGTGGTAAGATCGAGGCGGCCGACGGGATAGAGCCGCTCCCGAAACTCCTTGACCAGATCGACCACCACCGGGCGCCCTTGGGGATCGCGGACGCTGGTGACGTAGCCCGTCGGCTTGTGCAGCAGCAGACAGATCGTCTCTCCCCCCCCCGCCAAGGAACGACCATCAACCTCGATGCGGTCCACGGCCGGATCGGCACTCTCACCGAGGCTGGCCGGGCGGCCGTTGACGCTGACCCGGCCGGCGGCAATCCAGGTTTCGGCCTGGCGACGGGAGGCCAGGCCGGCATTGGCGATAAGTTTTTGCAGACGTTCTCTCATATGGACTCGTTCGTCGCGATGCCGGCTTCAACAACGGACAGATCGAGACTGAGCTGATCGAATTCCTTGAGGGTCGGCAGTCCGGAAAGATCGTTCAATCCGAAGAGTTCGAGGAAGTCCCGGGAGGTGCCGTAGATCATCGGTCGGCCGGGGATATCCTTCTTCCCGAGAATGCGTACCAGATGCTTGTCGAGGAGGGTTTTCAATACCCCTCCGGAATCGACGCCGCGCAGATATTCAATATCGGCTCGGGTCACCGGCTGGCGGTAGGCGATAATTGCCAGGGTTTCCAGGGCCGCCCGGGAAAAACGGAAAGGTTTGGCGCGGCTCAGACGCCGCACCCATTCAGCGTAGCGGGCGCGGGTCCGGAACTGGTAGCCGCCGGCCACCCGCCGCAATTCGAAGCCGCGGTCGTTTTCTTCGTATTCCCGGCAGAGTTCGAGCAGCACCGCACCGACCCGGGCCTTTTCCAGATCGAGAGCCTCGGCGATCTGCTCGGCTTTCAGCGGCGTTTCGGAGACAAAGACGAGGGCTTCGACAATCGCTTTGAGATCATCCATAACCCAACGTCTCCTCATCCAGTTCAAAATCACCGGAATGGTCGGCAACCGCCGGGTAAAGCCAGATGGTGCCGTAGCGCGTTTCCTGAAGCAGCCGCGCCAGGCGCAGCTTGACCAGTTCGAGCATGGCCAAAAAAGAGACGACCACTTCGTGGCGGCTGGGCGCTTCGCCGAAAAGTTCGCTGAAAGGGAGTCGCTCTCGATCGGCCAGCCGGGTGAGGATCTGGTTGATCCGTTCGCTCACCGAGAGTTGCTCGAAGGTCACCTCGTGGTAGCTTGCCTGGGGACGCCGACGCAACAGGGCGCGCATCGCCTCGACCAGATCGTAAAGACCTACGGCGACAAATTCGTCCTCCTCCTGCTCCCCCAACTCCGGTGACGGAAAGGTCCGGGCGAAGAGTTCGCGGCCAAGCAGCTCCCGTTCATCCAACTCCCGCGCCGCCGCCTGATACTTCTGATATTCGAGGAGACGGCGCACCAGTTCCGCGCGGGGGTCTTCCTCATCCTCCTCGACCTGCTCCTCTTCCGGCTTGGGGAGCAGCAGCCGCGATTTGATATGGAGCAGGGTCGCGGCCATGAGCAGGAACTCGCCGGCGACATCCAGATTGAGGCTCTGCATGGTGTCGATGGTCGCGAGATACTGGGAAGTTATTTCGGCAATGGGAATGTTGTAGATGTCCATCTCGTTCTTGCGAATGAGATGCAGAAGCAGATCGAGGGGTCCCTCGAAATTATCGATCTTGATGTCGTAGGACATGCGGATCGCGACTCTTAGTGACCGAAAAGGAATTCGATGACCCGCGCTACCACCAGGGTATCGTTCCCAGCCATAACGGCGACGATGAAATGGATGACCGGTTGCAGAACCAGCGACCAGACCGGCGTGGCAAAGATGACCAGCAGCAAGATAACGAAACCGAAAGACTCGAAACGGGCGAGGAAATCCCCCTGTTTCTCCGGCAACAGGCCGATCAGCACCCGCCCGCCGTCCAGGGGCGGAATCGGCAGAAGATTGAAGACCGTCAGGATGACATTGATGTAAAGACTGAAAGCCGCCATCAACGAAAGAGGATGGAAAACCCGGGCCAGGTTCCCGTCGGGAAAGAGATGGCCGAGGAAGCCTAGAAACTTGAGCAAAAGCACCGAAAGAACCGCCAGCCCCAGATTGGTCAAAGGACCGGCCAAGGCCACCCAGATCATATCTTTTTTGGGATGCGCCAGATTGTTGAAGTTGACCGGCACCGGCCGCGCCCAGCCGAAGCCAACGAAAAGCAGGGCCACCGTGCCGATGGGATCGAGGTGCTTGAAGGGATTCAAGGTCAGACGCCCAAGCAGTCGGGCGGTAGGATCGCCGAGTTTATCGGCGAGAAAGCCGTGCGCCACCTCATGGGCCGTGATGGCCAGCAGCGCCGGCACCAGCATAATGGAGATTTTCGCGAGGAGATGTTCCATTTTCGCTCGTTGGCGCCGGAATCGCGCCATAGGCAAAAAAACGTTGGAATTCCAGAAAACTGCAGGCCTTTGTAACAGAAGCCCGGAAGGAAGTCAACGCGCGCCGGGACCTCCGAAACGGTGTCGAACCAGGGCAATTTCATCCTCGAGGCTGTGGATCCGACCATCGAGACGAGCGGCAAGAAGGGTCGTGAGAATCTTTTTGTACTGTGGCCCGGGGGAGAAACCCAGCTCTTTCAGAGCGTGGCCGTCGAGCTGAACGGTCGTATGACGCAGATGGGTAATGAAATGGGCGACCCACTGTCGTCCTCGCTCGTCGCCCAACCGCGCCAAAATGTAGAGCAGAACTTCGTCGGCGAAACCGTTCAGCAGCCGGTGCATTTCACTGGGGCGAGGTTCCTCGCCCTGCCCGAGCCGGCGCGCCAGCCGGCGGATGACGCGATGAGCCTCACCGCGCTGGAAGCGCAGCCGTTCGCGAAAACGCACGGGGACGTCGAGCCGCCGGACGACGCCGGGAACGGCGCGATAGTCGAGATCGGAGATCAGGCAGAGAAAATAGACCTCCCAGCGCTGCAGAGGCTTGCCGGGATGCTGAAATTCGTACCAGAGCACCGCCTGGCTCGCTGCTTCGAAAAGCCGGCGTTTGCGTTCCCCCAAGGTCAGGGCGGGATGGATGCAGGGGAGCAGGCCCAGTTCCGCCAGACGGAAGACTGCCGGCAGGGGATTCGCCTCCCTGAAGATGATAGTGAGCTCGTTGAAGAGCCGGACACCGCTGACCCGGGACATAAAACCCATCTGGATGGCGCTTTTGAGCAGCTTTTCGGTGTGGGCGCCGAGATGGAAGCCGAGGCGCTGTTCAAAACGGATCGCGCGAAAGACCCGGGTCGGATCCTCGACAAAACTCAGGTTGTGCAATACGCGCAGCACCTTGTCCCGCAGATCGCGCTGGCCGCCGAAAAAATCGAGCAGTTCGCCGTGGCGTTTGCCGTTCAGGGCGATGGCCAGGGTGTTGATGGTGAAATCCCGGCGATAGAGATCAAGCTTGATGGAGGAATGCTCCACTGTGGGCAGGGCACCCGGTTCCAAATAATATTCCATGCGCGCCGAGGCGATATCGACCTTGCTGCCGTCGGGGAAAATTAGTATCGCAGTACCGAACTTGTGATGACTGCGCACCCGGCAGGGATGGCGACGGGCGAACTCCTCGGCAAAGGCGATGCCGTCCCCTTCCACCACCAGATCGACATCAAGGTTCTCCTGGCGCAGCAAAAGATCGCGGACAAAGCCACCGACTGCGTAAACCGGCATCTCCAGGGCTTCACCGACGGCACCGCAATCCTTGAGAATTTTCTGCAGATCGGGGGAGAGAAGCTCACGAAAGAGGCGCTCGACCTGACGCGCCTTGAGGCCTCCGCGATGGGTCGCCGGCTCGGGCTCCTGCTGCACCAGCGGCATCGAGCGCACACCGGAGACGAGATGGCGCAAGAGATCGGTGCGGGTGATGGCGCCGACCATGAGCCCCTCTTCCAGCACCGGGACGAAGCGCTGATTCTCACCGACAATAAGCTCTTTGAGGTGTTCCACCGGGGTCTCGGGAGTGACGGTGCGAAACTCACCGGTCATGTATTCCCGCACCGAAACCGCTCCCAGATGGTGATGGGCGGCCTTTTCCGCGACCTGCCGGGTGATGATGCCGACCACCGTACCGTCGTCGGCAACCACCGGCAGAGCGCTGAAGCCGTAACGGGTAAGAATGCGCCGGACCTCACCGATATCGGCACTTGCGGAAATGGATTTGACCGGGGCGGACATGAGATGACGGGCCAGCCAGCGGGGATTGACGTGGCGCTTGAGCACCACCGGCAGGCGTTCCAGCAACTGGATCAAGGTCAAATCACGAACCGTCGCGGAAGCGGCGAAGGCATGGCCGCCCCCACCGAACTCGGCGAGGATCTCCCCCATGGGCACTTCCGGCAAGCGGGAACGACCAACGACGAAGATCCTTTCCTCCATGCGCACGGCGACGATCAGGGCATCGAAGTTTTCCATATCCCTGAGCTTGTGGGCAAGCACCGCAAGGTCGCCGACATAGTGGTCGACCGAAGCATGGGCCAGGGTCACGTCGATACCGCTGATATTGAGAACGGTGCTGGTGTTGATCAGTTCGTTGAGCAGCGAAACCTGCTCACTGGTGAGATCCTGCTGAAGAAAATCGGCGACCAGGTTGAGATTGGCGCCGTGTTCCCGCAGATAGGCGGCGGCCTGAAAATCCCGAACGGTGGTTGAAGCAAAGAGCAGACTGCCGGTGTCTTCGTACAGACCGAGCATCATCAGCGTCGCCTCTTCCGGCGTCGGTACGATCCCCCGCGCCATGAAGAGATGGGTCAGCACCGTAACCGTCGCTCCCACCGGCTCAACATGTTCGAGGGACCCACGCAGATCCCCTTCCCCATTCGGATGATGATCGTAGATATGCAGTTCGACCCCCGGGCGCCGGGCAACGGCGGCGAAGGGACCAATGCGCTCGGCCTGGCGCACGTCGACCAGAATCAGGCGGTTGACGCTATCGAGGTCGATGTCGCGGATACGTTTGAAGCTGTGGGCGTAAAAGGCGCTTTTCAGGAAGAAATCCCGCAGGCTGCGCTCCTGGGCGCCGGCAAAGACCATCTCCGCCTCGGGATAAAGCCGTTTGGCGGCGACCATGGCGCCCAGGCAGTCGAAATCGGAATTGACGTGGGTGGTGATGACGTCCATAAAACCTGTGCGGGTTGCAGGGGAAAGGGCGGAGAGTGTCTCCCCGCCCTCCTTGCTTCAGAGTTGCAGGGAGCCGATCAATTCGCCGATGTCGCCGATCCCCTCCTCGATGCAGAACTGCTCGATCCCTTCGATGATGGTCAGCATAGCCGCCGGATCGATGAAATTGGCGGTGCCGACTTGCACGGCACTCGCACCGACGATGAGAAACTCCAAGGCATCGGCGGGACGGACGATGCCGCCGACGCCGATGACGGGAATCTTCACCGCTTGTACCACCTGATGGACCATGCGCACGGCAATGGGGCGGATGGCGGGACCGGAAAGACCGCCGGTCTTGTTGGCCAGACGCGCCTTGCGGGTCTTGACGTCGACGGCCATGCCGGTGATGGTGTTGATGCAGCAGAGGGCGTCGGCCCCCGCCTCTTCCACCGCCCGGGCGATCACCGTAATGTCGGTGACGTTCGGGGTGAGCTTGACGATCAGCGGCTTCTGCGACCGGGAGCGGACCAGGCTCACCACCTCGGCGGCAGCCTTCGGGTCGGTGCCGAAGACGATCCCCCCCTGCTTGACGTTGGGACAGGAGATGTTCAGCTCCAGCCCCGCCACTTCCGGCAGGTCGGCGAGCCGGGCCGCGACCTCGCCGTATTCATCGAGGGTGTTGCCGAAGAAGTTGACGATGACCGGGGTATTGACCTCGCGCAGAAAGGGGAGCTTAAACTTGATGAAGTCATCGATTCCCACATTCTGTAAGCCGATGGCGTTGAGCATGCCACTGATCGTCTCGGCGATGCGCGGCGTCGGGTTGCCGGCCTTGGGACGCAGGGAGAGACCCTTGGTGACGATCGCGCCGATCCGCTCCAGGTCGAGATAAGGGGCGTACTCTTCGCCGTAGCCGAAAGTGCCGGAGGCGGGCATGACCGGATTCTTCAGATGGATGCCGGCAATGTTCACGGCCAAACTCGGCCGTTTTACGGTGGTTTTATCGTTCATGGCAGAATCCGTCATGATTTGCACCCCTCGCAAGTCCCCTCTTCAGCAGCTAGTTTGCTCCAGTCCAGCCGCTCGGCGCGAAAGACCGGCCCCTCCTTGCAGGTGCAGAGGTATTGGGGGTTCTGTTCACTGTGCCCGGCCCCCTTGACCACGCAGCCAAGACAGGCGCCGACGCCGCAGGCCATGAGGGCTTCCAGGGAAACCTGCAGGGGAACGTTCTCGGCGGCGCAAAGATGCTGTACCGCTTCGAGCATCGGCATGGGGCCGCAGGCAAAGACCTCGGCCTGGGGATATTTTTGCAGCTTGCGCTCGAGCACCCTGGTCACGAAGCCCTCCTCCCCGAGACTGCCGTCCTCGGTAGCGATGTGGGTATTGACGCCGAGGCGCTCGAATTCGGTCACCATGATGATGTCGTCACGACGCTTTCCGCCGATCAGCAGCCGTACCCGGCTGCTTTTGACCAGTTCCTGGGCGAGCATGTACAGCGGTACCAAACCAATGCCGCCACCAACCAGAATCTTTTCACTGCCGGCGGCACCAAGGTCAAAGCCCCGCCCGAGGGGGCCAAGGACCTCGACGCGATCGCCTTCGTGCAGGCCGCTCATGATGGTGGTGCCACGACCGACCACCTTGTAGAGAATTTCCAGATATTCCTTCGGCGGCTGCCCTTCGCAATCGGCGGGCAGAAAACCGGTGCGGAAGATACCGAAGGGACGTCGCAGCAAAGGCGGAAGCGACGTCTGCACCCGGAACATGACGAACTGCCCCGGCTTGCCGATCTTGCTGAAGCCCGGCGCAAGAATCCGCATCCGGTAATAGCCGGAGGAAATCTCCTGATTGGAGAGGACGATGGTCTTGTAATTTTTCATGTGCTGAGGCATCTCTCCTTCGAAAAAACGTAAACAATCATGCAATCGTCGTGGAGTGTTTCAAACTGGGATGTCTGGGATGTCCGCGATCTCCAATTCCATCAGGAGCGCGTCCTCGCCGTCGGGATAATAGCCTTTGCGCCGCCCCGCCTCGCGAAAACCGAAGGCGCGATAGAGCGCAATCGCTCCGATATTACCGACACGCACTTCGAGGAAAACCCGCTCTAGGCCGGTTTCCCGGCATTCGTCGATGATTCCCCGCAAAAGTTTTATCGCCAGTCCTTGTCGGCGGAAAGGAGGCCGGGTGGCAATGTTGTGAATGTGCAGTTCGCCGACAAGATACCAGGCGCAAAGATAAGCGGCCGGTTGTCCGTCGAGATGGAGCAAACGCAAGCGCGAAACCGGATTGGCCAGTTCCCGGCGGAAGATCTCCGCCGACCAAGGGTGGCTGTAGCACTCCCCCTCGGCCCGGACGATCTCGTCCAGATCCTTTTCTTCCATGGGACGAATGCGATAGTCCACGTGTGTTCCCTGTCCCTCTCCAGCCCTGTTCTGATCACGCAAACAGCTTTATATCATAATCCGGCCGGCTTCTAACTGTAAACACTTATTCTCTTCCAAGGCCCTTTTCACGGGACTTTGCGATTGACAAAGCTGCGCGAAATGTTTTAAAAAATAGCGACTTTTTAATAGATGAGGAGCCCTACCATTGAGCACGCGGAAGAGTTCGACCTACAAAGATGCCGGGGTGGATATCGATGCCGGCAATCGCTTCGTACAGATGATCAAACCCCTGGTCAAGGCCACCACCCGGCCGGAGGTTCTGACCGATATCGGCGGCTTCGGCGGTCTCTTTTCGCTGAACGCCGACAAATATCAGAAGCCGACCCTGGTCGCTTCCACCGACGGCGTCGGGACCAAACTCAAACTGGCTTTCATGACCGACAAACATGACACGGTCGGTATCGACCTGGTCGCCATGTGCGTCAACGACATCATCGTCCAAGGGGCCGAACCCCTCTTCTTCCTCGACTACCTGGCCACGGGCAAGCTCTCCCCCGAAAAAGCCGTGGAAATCGTCAAAGGTATCTCCGAAGGCTGCCTGCAGGCGGGCTGCGCCCTGATCGGCGGCGAAACGGCCGAAATGCCCGGCATGTACGGTGACGGTGAATACGATCTGGCCGGCTTCACCGTTGGCGTGGTCGACAACGCCCGGATCATCGACGGGTCGAGCATCACCGTCGGCGACAAGGTCGTCGGTATCGCTTCCACGGGACTCCATTCCAACGGTTTCTCCCTGGCGCGCAAGGTCTTCTTCGAGCGCATGGGCCTGACCGTCGACAGCCTCGTACCCGAACTGAAGCAGCCCCTGGGACTGGAACTGCTCACCCCGACCCGCATCTACGTCAAAACCATTCTCAACCTGCTGCGCGATTTCCAGATCAAAGGGATGGCCCACATCACCGGCGGCGGTCTCACCGAAAACCTGCCCCGCGTCCTGCCCCGCCAGTGCCAGGCAATCGTCGAAAAGAACAGCTGGCCGAAACCGGCGATCTTCGAGTTGCTGCGCGAAGGCGGTGAGATCGAGGAAGGGGAGATGTACCGCACCTTCAACTACGGCATCGGCATGGCCCTGGTGGTGCCCGCCGCGGAGGCCGACGATATCATGGTCCGCCTCTCCGGGCTCAAGGAACAGGCCTTTCTCATCGGCGAAATCGCCAAATGCGGCGCCGAGGACGAAGGCGTCGCCCTGATCTGACCTTTTCCGAAGGATTTTCTGTGATCAAGAGACTGCGCATCGGCGCCCTCGCCTCCGGCGGGGGGACCAATCTCCAGGCGATCATCGACCACTGCCAAAGCGGCAAACTCGACGCTGAAATCGTTCTCGTCCTCAGCAACAATCCCGATGCCGGCGCCCTGGATCGAGCCCGCCGAGCCGGGATCACCTGCCGCTGCATCGACCATCGCCGGTTCGCCGGCCGCGAAGCCTTCGACGCCGCCTTGGTTCAGTCTCTGCGGGAAGCCGAGGTCGAACTCGTGGTGCTGGCGGGGTTCATGCGCATCATCACCCCGGTCTTCGTCGATGCCTTTCCCCACCGTATCATGAATATCCACCCCGCTCTCCTTCCCGCTTTTCCTGGCCTGCATGTCCAGCGCAAGGCCCTGGAATACGGCGTGCGATTTGCCGGCTGTACCGTTCATTTCGTCGATAACGGCACCGACACCGGCCCAATCATCATCCAGGCGGTGGTGCCGGTGCATGATGACGACACCGAAGAGACCCTTTCGGCACGCATTCTCGAACAGGAACATCAAATCTATCCCCGAGCCATCCAGCTCTTCGCCGAAAGACGGCTGCACGTGGAGGGCCGCCGCGTTCTGGTGGATCGCTCGGGGCCTCCAACAGGCAGCCTGATCAACCCGTGAGCGATCCGATTCCCCCTTTCTTCCCCACCGAGGAAAAGCCCCTCCTTTCACCGGACGCGCAACACCCACCGCGACCGATCTTGGTCAGCGCCTGCCTGCTCGGTCTTGCCACCCGCTATGACGGTCAAAGCAAGACCAACGCCCGGGTTCTTGATTATCTGCGCACCCGAAACCTGTTGCCGATTCCGGTTTGCCCCGAGCAGCTGGGTGGACTTGCCACCCCCCGTCCTCCGGCCAAATTTCATTTGGGGGACGGTGAAAGCCTCTGGGAGGGACAAGGAGAACTGGTCAATCAGGAGGGGAAATCGGTCAACGCCCCCTTTATGCGCGGAGCCGAGGAAACCCTACGCATTGCCCGGCTGACCGGCTGTTACGAAGCCATTCTCAAGGAACGCAGCCCTTCCTGCGGCGTACATCGCATCCATCGGCGGGAGGAACGAACCGCCGGTTCCGGTGTCGCCGCCGCCCTCCTCCGACGGGCGGGAATCGTCCTCATCAGCGACGAAGACCTCTAGCGTCCCGCCCAAAGGCATCAGGAACCCTCTAGTGCATCAGCATCATTACGACATCATCCTGCTCGGCGAAAGTCTTGCTTCCCGTATCGCCGGGGTACTGCTCGCCAAAGCCGGGCAACGGGTACTCACCTTCCAGGGAAAACATCCGGCCGATTTTGGCTGGGTCTTCGCCGACAGCCATCTCGTTCGTCTGCTTGAGCAGCTCGGCTACCGGCAACCACTGGAGAAAACGCCGCGTCTGCATATCCTCAACGGGCAGACGCGTATCGAGTTGCATGGCCGCTACCCTCTGGAGGAGGAAATCCGCCGCGAACTCCCCAGGGATGCGGAAGCTTTGCTGCTGATCTTCAACCATCTGGATCGCCTGGGCGAAAATCTCGAATCTCAGTTGCTGGATCAGGCAGGCGCGCCCCTCGGCAGTCTGATGGACCGACTGAGGTGCAGGGCCTGGAATTGGCTTTCCGAAACGGGCCAACGCGCCTTGAGTAAACCGCTTTGCGACCTGTTTGCTCCCCTTGCCGAGGCATCGCGCACCTGGGTCCATACCCTCTTTTCCGGGCTGACCCTCGCCCCTGTCACGAAACTGACCCTGGCCGAAGGGGCTCTCCTCTGGCATGGCCTGACCCGGCCTCAGGCCATGGAAAGAAGTCGGCTTGGCGATCTTCTGGCCCGGCGCTACCAACAATTTCACGGATTCAGCGAGCCCTTAGCGAAAATCGCGGAAATCACCGACGGCCGGCGTCTGCAACTCCATGACGGCCGTGAGTGTTCCGCAGGTACCCTGATCATCGGCCAGGCCGAAGCGCTCCCCCCGAAAATCGCCGCCGCCCTCCCCCCCTTCCGGCGGCCGTCCGCGCCAGAACGCTGGGACAGCGGTCCCTTGAACCCCGCACCGTCTACCGTGTTGGCGCCCCGTATCATCCATGGCGAGAATCCGGCCCTGCGCAGCACTCTCCTTGACCACGCCGGGGAGCTGCATTGCTTCTGCGAAACCCCGGAGAATGCCCCTCGGGAGGCAGTGGCTGGGGAACTGCGCGCCCTGTTCCCCTTCTCCGCCCTCGCTCCCCGCTTGCTGGAAGCACCGGCCGACCAAGATGACATCAGGCCGCGCCGAAGTTTCGCCGCCTTTCCCGGCGTCGCGCAAAACCCCTGGCTGAGGCCCGACTTGGTGCTCTGCCAGGGAACCTGCATCTTCCCACACCTGGGGGAGACCGGGGAAGTTTTGACCGGGTACGCTCTCGCCGGCCGACTCGCCCGACGCGGCAAAAAATAAGCCGCGGTCTTTCGGGAAAAAATGGTTGCAATACCTCGGCTTCCGTGGTATCTACTCACGTTCAAAAATTCCAGGAGGATATTGAAGATGGCGAGAATCTGTGAAATCTGTGGGAAGAAACCGTCGACTGGCAACAATGTCAGCCATGCTCATAACAAAACTCGGAAGGTCTGGTACCCCAACCTGCAGAAGGTCAAGGCCCTGCACCAGGGCACGGTCCGCACGATCAAGGTCTGCACCCGCTGCATCCGCTCCGGCGCGGTGGTCAAAGCTCTCTGAAAAAAAAGGGAACCCGCCGGGTTCCCTTTTTGGTTTCCTCATACCGGACAACCTGTAGGGTTGTCCGGTATTTTTTTATGCTCCGCGATAGGCTACCCACTCGATTTCGATCGCCGCCCCTTTCGGCAAGGCCGCGACCTGGATCGTGGAGCGCGCCGGGTAGATGCCGGAAAAGCGCGCTCCGTAGAGTTCGTTCACCAAGGCGAAATCGCCAAGATCCGCAAGAAAGATGGTGGTCTTCACCACCTTGCCGAAATCGAGACCCGCCGCCGCCAAGACCTCTTCCATATTGGCCAACACCTGCCGGGTCTGGGCCTCAATCCCCCCGGAAACCATCTCGCCGGTTTTCGGGTCGAGAGGGATCTGCCCGGAGAAGAAGAGGTAATCCCCTGCCTGCACCCCCTGAGAGTAGGGTCCGATGGCTGCCGGAGCGGCCGTGGTCGCTATCTTTTCGATACTCATGTTTGCTCTCTCCTCTGTTTGCTGGATACCGCGTGCCGTCAGTGGCGCATCCGCTCCACCCGATACACCCCCTTGACCTTAAGAATCGCCTGGATTACCCGGTTGAGATGGTCGAGATCCTGCACATCGATCTCGAAGATGTTGACCCCCTGGCCGTCGGGGGTCGATTGAACATTAGCGCTGGTAATGTTCGCTTCGCAGTTGGTAATCGCTCCGGTAATGCCGGTGAGCATCCCTTTCTGATTGACGCAGTGCACCCGGATACGTACCGGCCGGGTCGCTTTTTTCTTGAGATCCCATTCGATCTCCACCCGCCGCTCGGGATCGAGTTCCTGGACGTGAGGACAATCGAGAGCATGGACGGTGACGCCCCGTCCGCGGGTAATGAATCCGATCACCGGGTCACCCGGCAACGGACTGCAGCACTTGGCGAAGCGCACCAGGATATCCTCAACGCCGTCGATGCGAATGGCGCTGGACGGTTTCTTTTGGGAACGATCCGCGCTCTTTTCCGGTTTCGGGCGCTCGGCCTTGAGTTTTTCCTGGGGGACGACCCGGCCGATGACCTGCCCCAAGGGAACCTTGCCGTATCCAACAGAAGCGATCAGGTCTTCCACCTGCCGGAAACCGAGATCCTCGGCGGCGTGCAGCAGATCGTCGGAAGCCAGCATACGCTTGAAACTGGTGTCGTACTTGCGCAGTTCCTTTTCGAGCAGCCCCTTCCCCAGCTCGATACTCTTTTCCCGCATTTCCTGCTGAATCCAGCTGCGGATCTTGTTGCGCGCCTTGGAGGTCCGTACAAAAGCGAGCCAGTCCTTGCTCGGCGTCTGGTTGGGGGAGGTCAACACCTCGACCATGTCGCCGTTCTTCAGGACCGTCTTCAGCGGAACCATTTTGCCGTTAATTTTAGCGCCGACACAACGACTGCCGACATCGGTATGGATGCTGTAAGCGAAATCGACCGGGGTTGAGCCCTTGGGCAGCTCCTTGACGTCGCCATTGGGGGTGAAGACGTAGACCTCCTCGGGGAAGAGATCGATTTTCACCGAATCCATGAACTCCCGGGAATCCTTGACCTCCTGCTGCCATTCCAGAAGCTGGCGCAGCCAGCGGAAACGGTTGTCGTCGCGATTGGCCAGGGCTCCGGTGCGCCCTTCCTTGTATTTCCAATGGGCGGCAATCCCCTCTTCGGCGATCCGATGCATCTCCTCGGTGCGGATCTGCACCTCCATGCGATCCCCGTGGGGACCAACCACGGTGGTGTGCAAGGACTGGTACATATTCGCCTTGGGCATGGCGATGTAGTCCTTGAAACGACCGGGGATCGGCTTCCACACCGAATGGATGATACCGAGGACGGCGTAACACTCGCGGATGGTCTCGACGATCACCCGAAAAGCGATGAGGTCGTAGATCTGGTCGAGATCCCCCCCCTGCCGCAACAGCTTCTTGTGGATGGAGTAGAGGTGCTTGGCTCGCCCCGAGACATTTCCCGGGATACCGTGTTCGACGAGCTTGTCCCGAATCAGCCCTTGCACCTCCTCGATGTAGCCCTCCCGCGCCTTCTCCTTTTCACTCACCTGCCCGCGCAAGTCCGCATAGGCTTCCGGTTCGAGGAAGGAGAAAGCGAGATCCTCCAGTTCCCCCTTGAGCCAGCTGATCCCGAGACGGTTGGCCAAAGGAGCATAGATATCGAGGGTTTCCTGGGCGATCTTCTGGCGGCGGGCTTCCGGCTGGAAGCCGAGGGTACGCATGTTGTGGAGGCGATCGGCGAGTTTGATGAGGATGACGCGGATGTCCCGGGCCATGGCCAGGAGCATCTTACGGAAGCTTTCGGCCTGGCGCTCCTCGCGGGTGCGGAAGGTCATCTTGCTGAGCTTGGTGACCCCGTCGGCAAGATCAGCGATTTCGTTGCCGAAGAGGTTCCGCAGCTCATCGTTGCTGGTGAGAGTATCCTCAAGGGTGTCGTGCAGCAAGCCGGTGACGACGGTCGGCACATCCATCTTGAGCTGGGCAAGGATGTAAGCCACTTCCATGGGATGGGTCAGATAGGGCTCACCGGAAAGACGGGTCTGCCCCTGATGGACTTTGGCGCTGTAGACATAGGCCTTGCGCACCGCGTCCAGGTCGGCGCCGGGGTTGTAAGAGAGGATTTGTTCGAGGATATCGTCCAGTCGAATCATAGGGAGCAAATGACTTCCGCCCCGAAACGGGGCGAAACAAGACGAAAAAAGGAATCGAGCTGGATCGGGCGCGCGGGAGACGACGGGCGCCCCCGCGGCGCATAAGCAAAATTACGATTTCTTGCGGGTAGGAATTTCGAACTCGATCTTGCCGGCGGCAATTTCCCGTAGCGCCAAAACGATCTTCTTGTTGCCGGCCTTATTCTCGATCAGGGGCTGGCCGCCCTTGTAGAGCTGTTTGGCGCGTTTGGCGGCAACCATCGCCAAAAGGAAACGGTTAGGAATCTGACGCAGACAATCTTCTACGGTAATACGGGCCATTATCGATACTCCTTGAGGGTTTGGTTTAAGTTTTATCAGGATTCGGCCAAGCCGAATTCATCCGGGAGGGTGGGAAGCACCCGCGCCGAACGACAGCCTTCGGCGAGGATGATCGCCCGTAGTTCCTCCCGAGCCTGGGCGAAATCGTCGTTGACGACAAGATAGTCATACCAAGCCGCCTGGAGGATCTCCCCCCGGGCATTGTCGATGCGCCGGTTAATGATATCGACGCTGTCGGTTCCCCGCCCTTCGAGGCGGCGGCGCAATTCCTGAATGCTGGGCGGGAGAACAAAGATAAAGACTCCGTGCCGATAGTTCCGTTTGATCTGAGCCGCCCCTTGGCAATCGATTTCGAGGAGCAGATCATAACCACCGACCCGGGCCTCTTCAAGGGTAGCGATCGCCGTGCCGTAGCCATTGCCGTGAACTTCGGCCCATTCGGCAAAGCGCCCGGCGGCCGCCATGCAATCAAAGGCGTCCCGGGCAACGAAATGATAATCCCGACCATCAACTTCACCGGCCCGTGGTGGGCGCGTCGTGTAGGAGACAGAATGCCGCAAGCGCGGGAAGAAGTCAACGATCTCCTTGCATAACGAGGTTTTGCCCGCTCCCGAAGGGGCCGATACGACGAAAAGGTTACCCGCCGCCCCCGGTCTTTTCACCTTGGCATCTTCCGCCACCCGTTCCCCCTATTCGATATTCTGAACCTGTTCGCGAATCTTTTCCAGTTCAGCCTTCATCGCCACCACCGTGCGCGTCAGTTCGGCATCGTTGGATTTGGATCCCATGGTATTGACTTCCCGATTGAGTTCCTGCACGAGAAAATCCATCTGCCGCCCCACCGGTTCGGCCTGGGCAAAGAGGGCGCGGAACTGAACGAGATGACTTCTAAACCGGGTCAGTTCCTCGCTGATGTCGCAGCGGTCGGCAAAGATTGCCAATTCCTGAGCCAGCCGCTGCGGATCATAGTCGAGATCCTTGTTCAGCTTGGTCAGCCGCGCCTCCAGCTTGGCCAGCCATTCCCCGGGCACTTGGGGAGCTCGCTTCTCAACCGCCGCGAGCATCTCCTCCAGCAGGCGCAGGCGCTCATCCATGTCCGTGAGCGTCGCTTCCCCTTCGGCGCGGCGCATTTTCATCACCGCGTCGAGCGCAGCCCCGAGGGCGCTCTCAAGACACCGGCGCAGAGCGGCTTCATCCAGATCCCCCTCGCGCAGGGTAACGACATCCTTCTGCGCCGCAAGCAGGGCAAGGGAGAGTTCGCCGCCAAGCCCGAAGGTCTCACACATCTCCTCGAAGACCTTGACGTAAGCCGCCGCCAGGGGGCGATTCAGAGCCGGGGCCAGGCCCCTTTCCGAAGCCGCTTCCTGGGTGATGAAAAGATCGATCTTGCCCCGTTTGAGAACCTCGCCGACACGCTTTTTGATGTCGTTTTCAAAGGCAAAGAGAAAACGGGGACTTTTGACCGTCACATCGCCGTAGCGATGATTCACCGTCTTGATCTCCACGGTCAGGCAGAGCCCGTCCACCTCCGCCTGTCCCTTGCCGTAACCGGTCATACTTGCGATCATAAGACTTTGCTTTCTGGTAGAAATCGGCCGATTCCTGCAGATGGCCGAAAGGTTTTTCATCCATCGGTTCCGCCGCGGCGTGCATAGTACACATCCGCCACGGGAAATTCAACGTCCTTGCGCGACAGATCTTCTTCCGGTCGACGAAAAGACTTGCTCGCGCCGCCCATGTTGACGACAATAGCCAAAAGAGATCAAATCCGAACTTCATTAATTTCCGACAAGGAGTCCTCATGCTCAATCGCAACATTCCCTATGAAAGCAGCCCGGCGATTGTCGCCGTCAACGGTTTCTTCCCCCGGGTCTACGGCTGGATGACCGCCGGCCTGGCACTGACCGCCCTGGCCTCGCTCCTGACCCTGTCCAGTCCGGCCCTGCTTCAGGCGATCTTCGGCAACAAAATCGTCTTCTTCGGGCTGATGATCGGCGAACTGGCCCTGGTTATCGCCCTGTCGGCAGCTATCAACCGCATCGGCGCCGCAACCGCCACCTTGATGTTCCTACTTTATTCGGCCCTGAACGGCGTCACCTTCGCCGCCATTTTCGTGGTCTACACCGAAAGTTCCATCGCCAGCACTTTTCTGATCACCGCCGGCACCTTCGCCGCCATGAGCCTCTACGGCGCGACCACCAAACGGGATCTCACCGGACTCGGCAGTTTCATGTTCATGGGCCTGGTCGGCATCATCATCGCCTCAGTGGTCAATATCTTCATGCAGAGTGCGATGATCACCTGGGTAGTCAGCTATCTCGGCGTCCTGATCTTCGTCGGTCTTACCGCTTACGACACCCAGAAACTCAAGATGATCGGCCAACAGGGCTTCGCTGACGGTGCTTCCCTGCAGAAAGCGGCGATTCTTGGCGCTCTCACCCTCTACCTCGACTTCATCAACCTCTTTCTGATGCTGCTGCGGATCCTGGGTGACCGGCGCTAGAAATCTAGCGCTTCCCCTGCCAAAGCCGGCTCCTCTCAACCCTGCCTTGACCGCCTTTTCCACTCCGGATGAGGCGGTTTTGCTTTTCCCGCATAGGGTTTTATGTTACAAAATGAAGTTCCGTCTGGCCCATGAACTTTTTCCATGGCGAAGCCTCGGGGGCCAGACAATTCAAATTCCGGATATTCATTGATGAGATATTCCCGCGTTTATATTGAGTCGGTCGGCTACGAACTGGCGCCCATCGTCGTCACTTCGACGGAGCTGGAAACCCGGCTTAAACCTATGTACGATGCCCTGCACATCGCCCCGGGCCAACTGGAAGCGCTGACCGGCATCCGCGAACGGCGCTGGTGGAAGCCGGGGGCCACCATCTCTGAGGGCGCCATCGCCGCCGCGAAAAAAGCCCTGCAGGGACGGGAGATCACGCCCCAGGAAATTGGCGCCCTGGTCTACGCCGGGGTCTGCCGTGAGCATTTTGAACCGGCCACGGCTTGCCAGGTCGCCGCTGCCCTCGGCATCCAGGGGAACGCCGCCGTCTACGATCTCTCCAACGCCTGTCTCGGAGTGCTCAACGGCGTGCTCGACATCGCCAACCGCATCGAGCTTGGGCAGATTCGCGCCGGGATGGTGGTGGCCTGCGAAAGCTCCCGGGAAATCAACGAAATCATGATCCGGCGGATGCTCGACAGACCCTCGATGCAGCTTTTCACCACCTCCCTGGCGACTCTCACCGGCGGTTCCGGAGCGGTGGCAGTCCTTTTGACCGACGGCTCCTTCAGCCCCTCCCGGCGGCCGCGTCTACTCGGCGGGGTGAACATCGCCGAGCCCCAGCATCATGCCCTCTGCCGTTGGGGTCTCTCCGCCGAGTCTCCGGAGAATCATGTTCCCTATATGAACACCGACGCAGTCGCCGTGATGAAGCATGGCGTCGAACTGGGCAAAAAGACCTGGGCTGCCTTCATGGCCGAACTGGAACTGAGCACCGAACGCATCGACAAGGTGATTTGCCATCAGGTCGGCGAAGCCCACCAGCGACTGATCCTGCAAACCCTCGGGGTCTCAAAGGAGAAGGATTTCACCACCTTTGAGTTTCTCGGCAACATGGGCACCGTCTCTTTGCCGGTGACGGCGGCTATCGCCAAAGAAAGAGATTTCCTCATCCCCGGCGACATCGTCGGTTTTCTCGGCATTGGCAGCGGTCTCAACTGTCTGATGCTGGGAATCCAGTGGTGATGGCATCGCCAATAACGCCAACGGCTACGTTGCCGTCATTTTTTCGCTGCTTCGCCGAAGACAACTACACTTCACTGGTCGCAAATGGCGTGCCTCGCATTGGGCGCTTTTAGCTGAGCCATCGACCTCGATACTTTTCACGAAAGCATCTTCTGTTCATGCAGGCCTTCTATCCCTTCAAAAGTCATTTTCTCGATCTCGACGGCCTCAAGTACCATTATCTCGACGAGGGCAAAGGCGATCCGGTCGTCATGCTGCACGGCAACCCGAGCTGGTCCTTCTACTATCGGGAACTGGTGCGGGAGCTGCGCAACGGCTATCGCACCGTCGTCCCCGACCACATCGGTTGCGGACTCTCGGACAAACCGGCCGACTCCTACTATTCCTTCACCCTCAAGCAGCGGGTCGATGACCTCGAACGGCTTCTCGACCACCTCGGTATCGACGAGCGCATCACCCTGGTGCTCCACGACTGGGGGGGGGTGATTGGCATGGCCTACGCCGCCCGCCATTCGGAACGCATCGCCCGGCTGGTGATTCTCAATACCGCCGCCTTCCACCTGCCGAAGGAGAAGAAATTCCCCCTGGCACTGAAAATCTGCCGGGATACCCAGCTCGGCGCCTTCCTCGTGCAGACCTTTAACGCCTTCGCCCGGGGCGCCGCCTGGGTCGGCTGTAAACGCAAACCGATGAACGCCGAGCTGCGCCGCGCCTATTGCAGCCCCTACGACAACTGGCACAACCGCCTGGCAACCCTACGTTTTGTCCAGGACATCCCATTGCTCCCCTCCGACCCCAGTTACGCCCTGGTCAGCGAAGTGGAAGCGTCCCTTCCCCGCTTCGCCGATTTGCCCATGGCGATCTTCTGGGGGGAGCGGGATTTCGTCTTTGACCGGGTCTTCCGCGACGAATGGACGCAGCGCTTCCCCAAAGCCGAGCTCCATTCCTACCCCGACGTCGGCCATTACGTGCTGGAGGATGCCGGCGAAGAAATCATCCCACTGATTCGCCGGTTTCTTACGAACCATCCCCTACCGACCGTTCCGCCATGGAAACAAAAACAGCGCTAACCAACATCGCCGCCTATCTGCCGGAGATGGCCAGGCTTCATCCCCTGTCCCCGGCGGTCTACTTTCCCCAGGGGAAGGACCGCCGCGGCCGCGTCGCCTACACCCATTACACCTTCGCTCAGCTCGACCGCGAGAGCAACCGCATCGCCCATGGTCTGGAGAGCCTCGGCATCCGTCGGGGAACGCGCACGGTGCTGATGGTGCCGCCAAGCCTCGACTTCTTCGCCCTGACCTTCGCCCTCTTCAAGATCGGCGCGGTACCGGTGCTGGTCGATCCCGGCATGGGCGTAAAAAACCTCAAGACCTGCCTGACCGAAGCCGAACCGGAAGCCTTCATCGGCATTCCCAAGGCCCATGTCGCCCGCGTGCTCCTCGGCTGGGGGAAGGCGACCCTCCGCATCCTGCTCACCGTCGGGCCGCGCCTCGGCTGGGGCGGCGCCACCCTCACCGACTTCGCCGGCTGTTCCGCCGACTACGCCATGGCCGCCACCGCGCCCGAGGAGACCGCCGCCATCCTCTTCACCAGCGGCAGCACCGGCGTTCCCAAGGGAGCGATCTACAGCCATGGCAACTTTCTCGCCCAAGTGGAAATGCTGCGCAGACTCTACGACATCGAACCCGGTGAAATCGATCTGCCGACCTTCCCCCTTTTCGCCCTCTTCGCGCCTGCTTTGGGGATGACTTCGGTGATCCCCGACATGGATTTTACCCGTCCCGGCGCCGTCGATCCGCGCAAGATCATCGCCGCCATCGAGAGTTTCGGCGTCACCGGCATGTTCGGCTCACCCGCCCTTATCAACCGTGTCGGCCGCTACGGCCAGGCCCAAGGCATCCGCCTGCCGAGCCTGCGCCGGGTCATTTCCGCCGGCGCGCCGGTGCCGGCGCAGGTGTTGGAACGCTTCGCCGGCATGCTCGACGCTGCCGCCCGCATCCACACCCCCTATGGCGCCACCGAGGCGCTGCCGGTCGGCTCCATTGATCATCGGGAGATCCTCGGTAAAACCCGGACCCTCACCGATCAGGGGCGCGGCGTTTGCATCGGCCGTCCGGTGCCGGGGATCACGGTGGAGATCATCGCCATCGACGACGGCCCCATCGCCGCCTGGGATGAAAGTCTGAAAGTCGCCAACGGCGTCATCGGCGAGATCGTCGTCCAGGGCCCGCAGGCCACGGCCGCGTACGTCAACCGCCCCGAATCGACGGCGCTGGCCAAGATCGCCGATCCTGAGGGCGGCTTCTATCACCGCATGGGCGATCTCGGCTATCGGGACGAGCAGGGGCGTCTCTGGTTCTGCGGCCGCAAGGCGCATCGCGTGGTCACCAGCGAAGCAACCCTCTTCACCATCCCTTGCGAGGCCATTTTCAATACCCATCCCCAGGTCTTTCGCTCGGCTTTGGTCGGCGTCGGCGAAGCGGGACGACAGCGGCCGGTGATCTGCGTTGAGTTGGAAAAAGGCACGGCGAAGAGCGAGCACCCGCGCATCCGACAAGAGCTGCTGGAAATCGGCGCCCGCCATGAACTCACTGCCGGTTTGCGCGAGCTGTTCTTTCATCCCGCCTTTCCCGTCGATATCCGCCACAATGCCAAGATCTTTCGGGAAAAGCTGGCAATCTGGGCGCAGGAGCAGTTGCGATGAAAGTGCTGGTCACCGGCGGCGGCGGTTTTCTCGGACAAGCGATCGTCAAGCGCCTGCGGGAGCGGGGAGACGAAGTGCGCTCCCTGGCCCGTAACGCCTATCCCGAACTGGAAGCCCTCAGTGTCGAACAGTTCCGGGGGGATCTCGCCGATGCCGGGGTGGCGATCGAAGCGGCGACGGGCTGCGATCTCGTCCTTCACGTCGCCGCCAAGGCCGGGGTCTGGGGAAATTATCAGGATTACTACCGGGCCAATGTCGTCGGCACCGCTAACATCATTGCCGCCTGTCGGGCCTGCGGCATCGCCAAACTGGTCTACACCAGTTCGCCGAGCGTGGTCTTCGACGGCCGGGACATGGAAGAGGTCGACGAATCTGCCCCCTACCCCGCCCACTTTGAAGCCTATTATCCGCGGACCAAGGCCGAGGCCGAGAAGCTGGTACTGGCCGCCAACGGCTCGGAATTGGCGACGACGGCGCTGCGTCCTCACCTCATCTGGGGGCCGGGCGACAACCATCTGGTACCGCGCATCCTCGACCGCGGCCGCCGGGGACGGCTGCGGCGCATCGGCCGACGTCCCTGCCCGGTCGATACCCTCTACATCGATAACGCCGCCGAAGCCCATCTTCAGGCCGCTGACCGCCTCGCCGTCGGTTCGCCGGTTGCGGGCAAGGCCTATTTTCTTGCTCAAGGCGAACCCAAACCGGTCTGGGAGGTGGTTGACCGTATCCTCGCCGCCGGCGGTCTGCCCCCCGTGACCCGGGTCATTTCTCCACACCTCGCCTATGCCGCCGGTTGGTTCCTGGAAAAGATGTACACCCTGCTGCGGCTCTCCGGCGAACCGCCCATGACCCGTTTCGTCGCCCGGGAACTCTCCACCGCCCACTGGTTCGACCTGAGCGCCGCCCGCCGCGACTTCGGCTATCAACCTCAGATCAGCTTCGATGAAGGGATGGAACGTCTGGCCGCCTGGCTCAAGGAGTATCCCCGCTGATACCCCCGGTATCCTGGCGGCAACCGCCCGCCGCGCCTCGCCTCGCCGCTTTGGAACTGCACCTCTGGCGCTTTCCTCTCGATGTGCCTCCAGACATGATTGCCGGCCTGCGCACCCTCCTCTCCCCCGACGAAGCGGCCCGCGCCGAACGCTTGCGCGTCCCCGCCAAAGTACATGAATTCATCGCCGCGCGCGGGTATCTGCGCCGGATTCTCGCCCGCTATCTCCACACCCCACCCTCCTCTCTGAACTTCGCATACGGTCCCGCCGGAAAACCCTTTCTCGACTCCCCCAGGGTCCCCCTTTTCTTCAATCTCACCCATGCCGGCACCTGGGGCCTGCTCGGTATTGCCGATGACCAGGAAGTCGGCATCGACGTGGAATGGTTGCAACGCCCCGTCGATATCCGTCAGATCGCGTCCTGGGCCTTTGCCGGAGAACTCTGCTCGGAACTGGAAAGCCTGCCGCCGGAAATAAAAAGGGCGCGTTTTCATCTTCTCTGGACAGATCGGGAAGCTCGTCTGAAAACCTTGGGCATAGGCTTTTCCCACCCCGTTCCCGCCGGATTCGACGATCTTGCAAGCGGCCACTTCCTGCTCGAACCCGATTATCTCGGGGCCTGGGCAACGGCCGTTAGCCCCAGGCTGATTTCCTATTGGGACGAAACTCTGCGGGATTCGGAATAATCCTTCCTATCTATTCCTGAAATGATCATCTATCGCGGCGCTCCTTTCCGTCGACCGCATACGCTCATTCATCCTTCGGTTCATCATGGCCTTTTTAGGTAGGAAGACCGCTTCAGCGTGGGTATCCAGGGAATTGACCAAACCGCACCAGAAAATTGATAGCGATGCTCAACGAAGTGGTTGACGCCATGCCGGCCACGACATGAGGGGGGATCACTAGGCGCTTTTCATTCCGGATAAAATTGTTGACAGATTAGTTTTTCGGCATTATTTTTTCGACTGAGTAGTCAGTCAGGAGAAATCTATGCCCCCATGCAAACCCGAAGACAAACGCTGCGCCCTGCTTCACGCCGCCCTGGAACTCTTCGCCACCCAGGGTTTCGACGGTACCGCCACGGCCCAGATCGCCAAACAGGCCGGGGTCGCCAGTGGTACCCTTTTTTTCCATTTCAAGAGCAAGGAAGAGTTGATTCAGGAACTTTTCCGGGAAGTGCGCAACAAAATCGAACAGGAATTGCGGGAACCGGACGGTACTTCCGCCTCCCTGCGCGAGCGCCTGCTGCGCTCCCTGGAAAAACTGCTCCTTTTCCTGCTGAACAATCCCCGGGAATTCAAATTCATCGAGCACTACTACTTCTCTCCCTTCAGCGAACGGGAAGTGTTTCGCATCGAGGAACATAACATCATCCACCATCTGCTCGTCCAGGCCCGCGACGGGCAGATTGTCAAGGAGGCCCCCCTGATGGTCCTGGAAGCCGTCGTTTTCGGCCCCATCACCGCTCTGGCCAAGGAACACGCCAACCGCAGCGCGGTCATTGATGAGGAAATCTGCCGGTTGACCATCCAGGCCTGCTGGGACGGCATCAAACGCTGAGCACGGCATCGTAACGAAGGAACCGCCCCCTATGACTGCACCGAACAGACGGGAAACCATTCTCCATGTCGCCAAGGAACTGATCGCCGTCAACGGTTTTCACAACACCCCCATGAGCATGATCGCCGACAAGGCCGGCATCGCCACGGGGAGCATCTATCGCCACTTCACCAGCAAGGACAAACTGATCAACGAGATCCACCGGGAACTGAACGACCGCCTTGTGCGCTCTCTGCTCAAGAACTACCCCCGGGGGGAACCGACGTCGGTGCGTTTTCACTCTATCGGCCGGTCCTTTGTCCATTACTGTCTGGCCGCCCCCTTCGATTTCAGTTTCCTTGAGAAGTTTCACAACTCCCCTTACGGGGTGGCCTATCGCCGGGAACTGGTTTCGCAAGAAAAAGAGCAGAGCCCGATCGACGAACTTCTCGCTGCGGCCGCCCGGGAAGAGGTTATCAAACAGCTGCCCCGCACGGTACTGAGCGCGCTGATCTTCGGCCCCCTGGTCGGTATCGTGCGCGACCACATCCTCGGTTTCAACCGTCTCGACGAGGAGACCATTGAACGGACCGTCGAAGCCTGCTGGGATGCGATTCGTATTTGAAGCAGGGGTAAAAAGAGAGTAATCTTTCGCGGTTTTGACCCTGACCGACATTTCTCCGGTTGCCCGGAAAGTCTCCGGCAATTCGTCACCCACAAGGATCAAGCAATGAAGATCAACGACAAATCCCGCTGGCTGATCACCGGGCTCTGCGCCCTGATGCTGTTCATGAACGGCTGCAAAAAAGAGGCGGCCACACCGGTTGCTCCGGCCCAGGCACCGCCACCGGCAGTCGGGATCATCACGGTGACTCCCCAGTCCGCACACCTGACCAGCGAGCTGCCCGGGCGGACCGCGCCCCGGCTGATCGCCGAGGTGCGGCCGCAGGTGAGCGGCATCATCCAGAAACGGCTCTTCACCGAAGGAGCCGACGTCAAGGCGGGCCAGGTTCTCTATCAGATCGACCCGGCTCTCTATCGCGCCGAGGTCGACCGCACCGAAGCCACCCTGACCCGCGCCATAGCCAATGTCACCTCCATACGCCAACGCTTCGAGCGTTACCGAGAATTGGTGAAGATCAATGCCGTCAGTCAGCAGGATTACGATGACACCAGCGCCGCCTTGCGTCAGGCTGAGGCCGAAATCGAAGTCGCCAAGGCCGCCCTGCAGACGGCGCGTATCAATCTCGACTACACCACGCTCAAAGCGCCGATTTCCGGGCGGATCGGCCGCTCCGCCGTGACCGACGGAGCCCTGGTCACCGCCAATCAGCCCCAGGCTTTAGCCACCATTCAGCAACTCGATACCATTTACGTCGATGTCGTCCAGACCTCCGCCGAGATGCTCAATCTGAAGCGGAACCTGGAAAGCGGCCTGCTGCAAGGCAGCAACCGGGCCACGGTGGATCTGCGCCTGGAAGACGGCACCGCCTACCCCCTTCCCGGGGAGTTGAAATTCTCGGAAGTGACCGTTGAGCCGAGCACCGGTTCGGTTACTCTGCGGGCCATCTTCCCCAATCCAAAGATGCAGCTGCTGCCCGGTATGTTCGTACGCGCGATCGTTACCGAAGGCACCAGCGACGCGGCACTGCTGGTGCCGCAACGGGGGATCACCCGCAACCCCGCCGGCGAGGCCATGGTCATGCTGGTTAACGCCGAGGAGAAGGTCGAGCCGAGAGTCATCCAGGTCGCCCGCACGGTGGGGAATCAGTGGCTGGTTTCCGGTGGTCTTGAAGCCGGTGACCGGGTGATCCTCGAAGGCATCCAGAAAGCCCGGCAGGGGACGGTGGTGAAAACCTATGTCTTCGGCGAAAAAACGGATGAGGCACCGCCGGCGCCGTCCACCGACAAGAAGGAATAACCCTCCCCCCTGCCTCAATCCTTATCGAGGATGGAGCAGGACCGGCGGTCAGCTTTCAATGTAGATTTTTCAAGGAGCTTCCCCCATGTCCCGGTTTTTCATAAATAGACCGATCTTCGCCTGGGTTCTCGCCATCATGGTCATGCTGGCGGGTCTGCTGGCGATCAAAACCCTGCCGGTCTCCCAGTATCCGCCCATCGCACCGCCGCAGATCAGCATCAACGCCATGTATCCCGGGGCCTCGGCCCAGACCGTACAGGATACGGTCACCCAGGTCATCGAGCAGAAGCTCAACGGCATCGACGACCTGATCTACATGTACTCGACCAGCGATTCGGCCGGGGCCGTTTCCATCAACCTGACCTTCAAGGCCGGCACCGACCCGAATATCGCCCAGGTTCAGGTGCAGAACAAACTCCAGCTCGCCACCCCCCTGCTTCCCCAGGTGGTACAGAAACAGGGGATCCAGGTGGTCAAATCGACCAAGAACTTCCTGGTCATCGTCGGCCTGATCTCCGAGGACGGTTCCATGAGCCGCCACCAGCTGACCGACTACATGGTGTCCAATGTCCAGGACATTGTCAGCCGCGTACAGGGGGTCGGTGAGGTCACGGTTTTCGGCTCCCAGAATGCCATGCGCATCTGGGTCGACCCCGACAAAGTCAACAGCTACAAACTCACCAGCGACGACGTGATGGACGCCCTGCAGGCTCAGAACGCCCAGGTTTCCGCCGGTCAGTTCGGCGGCTCGCCGGCCGTCGCCGACCAGCAGCTCAACGCCACCGTCACCGCCCGCACCCTGCTGCAAACCCCGCAAGAGTTCGACAACATCATCCTGCGCACCAATCCCGACGGCTCGACGGTCCGTCTGAAGGATGTCGCACGGAGCGAGATCGGCACCGAGAACTACGACATCGAAGCCCGCTACAAGGGGATGCCCCTCGGCGGCATGGCCATTCGCCTCGCCGCCGGCGCCAACGCCCTCGACACCGTCGAGCGGATCAAGAGCAAGATGGAGGAACTTTCCCGCTACTTCCCCGCCGGGATGAAAGCCGTTTACCCCTACGACACCACCCCCTATGTGGAAGTCTCCATCAAGGAGGTGGTGCGGACCCTGATCGAAGCGGTTTTTCTCGTCTTTGTCATCATGTTCCTCTTTTTGCAGAACATCCGCGCCACCCTGATTCCCACCATCGCCGTGCCGGTCGTTCTGCTCGGAACCATGGGGGTGTTGTCGGCCGCCGGCTTTTCCATCAACACCCTGACCATGTTCGCCCTGGTCATCGTCATCGGCCTGTTGGTGGATGACGCCATCGTCGTCGTCGAGAACGTCGAACGGATCATGTCCGAAGAGGGGCTATCCCCCCACGATGCCACGGTCAAATCGATGGGGCAGATCACCGGCGCTCTGGTCGGCATCGCCACGGTTCTCACCGCCGTCTTTCTGCCTATGGCTTTTTTCGGCGGCTCCACCGGGGTCATCTACCGACAGTTCTCCATCACCATCATCTCGGCCATGGTCCTTTCGGTGCTGGTCGCGCTCATTCTCACCCCGGCCCTCTGCGCCACCCTGCTCAAGCCGGTGACCAAAGGGCACGAAGCCTATGAAAGCGGCTGGTTCAGCGGCTTTTTCCGCTGGTTCAACAAGGCCTTCAATTTTGGCCGGGGGAAATACGAAAAGATCGTCGGTCGCTCTTTCGGCAAGCCGCTCCGGTACTTGGTCGTCTACGGCGCCATTGTCGCGGTCATGATCTATTTTTTCGTCCGTCTGCCCACCGCTTTTCTCCCCGATGAGGATCAGGGTTTCATCATCTGCCAGATCCAGCTCCCCGCCGGGGCAACCAAGAACCGCACCATTGGGGTCATCGAGCAGATCGAAAAACATTTTCTCGAAAACGAGACCAAGACGGTCGAGGCACTGGTCACCGTGGCCGGTTTCAGTTTCGCCGGTCGCGGCCAGAACATGGGTCTGGCCTTCGTCAAACTCAAGGACTGGGAACTGCGACCGACCCCCGAGCTGCGGGCCCCGGCCATCGCCGGCCGGGCAATGCAGGCCTTCTCCCAGATCCGCGACGGCCTCGCCTTCGCCTTCTCGCCGCCGGCAGTGGTGGAGTTGGGGCAGGCCAACGGTTTCGACTTCATGCTCCAGGACCGCGCCGGTCTCGGCCACGCCAAGCTGATGGAGGCCCGCAACCAGCTTCTCGGCATGGCCATGCAGAACCCCAAACTGATCGCCGTGCGCCCCAACGGTCAGGACGATTCCCCCCAGTTCAGACTCGATCTCGACGATGTGCGCGCCGGCGCCCTCGGGATTTCTCTCAACGATATCAACAGCGTACTGAGCACCGCTTGGGGCAGCTCTTATGTCAACGATTTCATCGAAAACGGCCGGGTCAAAAAGGTCTACGTGCAGTCTGCCCAAGAGTTCCGCATGGTGCCCGAAGACATCAACCGGTGGTATCTACGCAACAACAAAAATGAGATGGTCCCCTTCTCGGCCTTCGCCACCGCCCACTGGGAATACGGATCCCCCCGCCTGGAACGCTACAACGGCATTCCCGCCGTGGAAATCATGGGACAGGCGGCGCCGGGCGTAAGTACCGGCGAGGCGATGCTGGCGATGGAAGAAATGGCCGCGAAACTCCCCCCCGGAGTCGGTTTCGAGTGGACCGGCCTCTCTTACGAGGAGAGACAGGCGGGCGCCCAAGCCCCGGCCCTTTACGCCATCTCGCTGCTGGTCGTCTTTCTCGCCGTCGCCGCCCTCTACGAAAGCTGGACCATTCCTTTCGTCAACCTGCTCATGCTCCCCCTGGGACTGGTCGGCGCAGTTACGGCGGTCACCCTGCGCGGCCTGCCCAACGACGTCTATCTGCAGATCGGCCTCTTGACCACCATCGGCCTTTCCACCAAAAACGCCATCCTCATCATCCAGTTCATCAAGGAACTGCTCCGTCAGGGACATAGCCTGGTCGAGGCCACACTCATGGCGGTAAAAATCCGGCTGCGTCCGGTCATCATGACCTCTCTGGCCTTCTTCTTCGGCACGCTGCCCCTGGCCCTGACCAAAGGAGCCGGTTCCGCCGCGCAGAATGCCATCGGCACCGCCGTCACCGGCGGTCTGCTCTCGGCGACCTTTATCGACCTGCTCTTCATCCCCTTCTTTTTCGTCTTGATTTCGCGTATTTTTGGACGCCAGAAGACAGCGGTCGCCACCCAACCCCTGGAGGTGCATTGATATGACCCGCGCGCTGACCAAACTTATTCTGATGATGGGAGTCCTTTTCCTGCCGGCGGGCTGCGCGAGCATGGCGCCCGACTATAAACAACCGGAACTCCCCGTGACCGAAGCCTGGCCGCAAGGGGAAGCCTACAGCGAGGCCACGGACGGCCCGACGGCGGCGGAACTGCCCTGGCGGGAATTTTTCCGCGACGAACGTCTGCAGCAACTCATCGAACGGGCGCTGGAAAACAACCGCGACCTGCGCGTCGCCGCCCTTAACGTCGAACGCGCCCGCGCCCAGTATCGCATCCAGCGCAGCGAACTCTTCCCCGACATCGGCGCCGGCGGCAGTTTCAACAAACAGCGGCAACCGGATGTCACCGGTTTCGGTCGGGTCATGCATTTCGAGCAGTACGGGGTAAACCTCGGGCTGGCCTCTTGGGAGCTCGACTTCTTCGGCCGCATCCGCTCCCTCAAGGAGCAGGCGCTGGAGTCCTACTTCGCCACCGAGGAAGCCCGTCGCGCCGCCCGCATTGCCCTCATCGGCGAAGTCGCCAACGCCTATCTGAACCTGGCCGCCGATCGCGAACGGCTGGCCCTGGCCGAGGAAACCCTCGCAAGCCACCAGGCCACCTACGATCTGACCCAACGCCGCTTCGACCTGGGCGTCGCCAGCGCCTTGGAAGTGCGTCAGGCGCAGACCAGTGTCGAGGGGACGAAGGTCGACATCGCCCGCTTTACCTCCCTGATTGCCGAGGATGAAAACGCCCTGCGTCTGCTCACCGGCGGAGAAGTGCCCACAGACCTCTTCCCCGCCGCGCCCCTGAAGGCCGCAACCACCCTGAGCCCCCTTTCCGCCGGTGTGCCTTCAGAGGTTCTGTTGCAGCGCCCGGATATTCTCGCCGTCGAACATCGCCTGAAAGGGGCCAATGCCAATATCGGCGCCGCCCGCGCCGCCTTCTATCCGCGCATCGCCCTGACCACCAACGGCGGTTTCGCCAGCACCGAACTGTCGGATCTTTTCACCAGCGACGCCCGCGCCTGGGCCTTCACCCCGCGCATCGACATTCCAATTTTTAACGCCGGACGCCTTCAGGCCCAGCTGGAAACGGCCGAGATCGACCGGGACATCCTCATCAACCAATACGAAGGCGCGATTCAGACGGCCTTCCGGGAAGTGGCCGACACCCTCGCCCAGCGGGGCACCATCGACGAACAACTCCAGGCCCAGCAGGCGCTGGTCGAAGCGACCAGCGAAACTTACCGCCTTTCGGAAACCCGTTTCGATAAGGGAATCGACAGCTTCCTCCAGGTCCTCGACGCCCAACGGGCCCTCTACGGCGCCCAGCAGAACCTGATCAACATCGAACTGGCCGATCTCGCCAGCCAGATTAACCTTTACAAGGTACTCGGCGGAGGATCGAAGTAACTTCCTTTGGACAAAAGGCCTTTTCCATGATCCCTGTAATAAAACGGCTGTTCGGCAACGGCTATCTGCTGATTCTGCTCGTACTTGCCATCGCAGCGGGCGCCCTATGGAAATACAGCCAAAAGGATGAACCGGTCGGACTCGTCAGCGGTAACGGCCGGATTGAGGCGGTGGAGATCGATATCGCCAGCAAACATCCCGGACGGCTTGAGGATGTGCTGGTGCGCGAGGGGGATTTCGTCACCGCCGGTGAAGTGCTGGCAGTGATGGACACTGAGGCGCTTTCCGCACAACTGCGCCAGGCCGAGGCCCAGCTGCGGCAAACCCATAGTTCCGTGGCCACGGCAAAAAGCCAACTGGCCCAGCGACGAAGTGAAAAGGCAGCGGCTTTGGCCTACGTCAAGCAACGCCAAGCCGATCTCGATAATGCCCGCAAGCACGCCCAGCGCTCGGCGGCGCTGGTCGCCGAAGGCGCCATCTCCCGGCAAACGGCTCAGGACGACGAGAGCCGGGTGCTCAGCGCCGAAGCGGCCCTCGCCTCGGCCCTCGCCCAGGTTTCCGCCGCCGAAGCCGCCATCGCCACCGCCGAAGCCCAGGTCATCGGCGCCCAGTCGACCATCGAAGCGGCCCAGGCCACGGTCGAACGCATTCAGGCGGACCTCGACGACAGCACCCTCAAATCCCCCCGAGACGGACGCGTCCAGTACCTCATCGCCCATCCCGGCGAGGTTCTCGGGGCCGGCGGTCGGGTTATCAGCTTGGTCGATCTGAGCGATGTCTACATGACCTTCTTTCTGCCCACCGCCGCCGCCGGACAAATTGCTCTGGGGAGCGAAGTCCGGCTGGTTCTCGACGCTGCTCCCCAGCATGTGATCCCCGCTAAAATCTCCTTTATCTCCGATGTCGCCCAGTTCACCCCGAAAACGGTGGAAACGGCCAGCGAACGGGAAAAGCTCATGTTCCGGGTGCGCGCCCAACTGCCCGTCGAACTGCTGAAAAAATACATCACCCAGGTCAAGACCGGCCTGCCGGGAATGGCTTATGTGCTGATTGACCCGCAAGCGCAATGGCCGGAAAATCTGCGGGTGACCGTGACGCCATGAGCTCTCCGGCGTCCTCCGGCGACATCAGGGAGACCCCTCCGGTCGCGCGATTGCGGGATGTTTCTCTCCGTTACACAAAGACCCAGGCCCTGGATTCCATCTCCCTCGACCTGCCGAGCGGCCGCATGGTCGGTTTCATCGGTCCGGACGGCGTCGGCAAATCGAGTCTTTTCTCCCTGATCGCCGGGGCCCGTGCCATCCAGACCGGCCGCATCGACGTGCTCGGCGGCGACATGGCCGACCGCCGCCACCGCCGTCAGGTCTGCCCCCGGGTGGCCTACATGCCCCAGGGTCTCGGCAAGAATCTCTATCCCACCCTCTCGGTCTTCGAAAATGCCGAGTTTTTCGGCCGGCTTTTCGGTCAGGACCGCCAAGAGCGGCAGGAACGCATCGCCGATCTGCTCGCCGCCACCGGCCTCTCCCCTTTCGCCGGGCGCCCCGCCGGCAAACTTTCCGGCGGCATGAAACAGAAACTGGGTCTCTGCTGCGCCCTGATCCACGATCCCGACCTGCTGATTCTCGACGAACCGACCACCGGCGTCGATCCTCTTTCCCGCCGTCAATTCTGGGAACTGATTGACCGCATCCGCCGCAACCGCCCGGGAATGAGCATCCTGGTCGCCACCGCCTACATGGAAGAATCGGCCCGCTTCGACTGGCTGGTGGCCATGAACGACGGACGCGTCCTTGCTACCGGCGCTCCCGCCGAACTGCTCGAACGCACCGGCGGAAAAAGCCTCGAAGAAGCCTTTATCGCCCTTCTCCCCGAGACCCAGCGGGAGAACTACGAGCCCATCGTCATTCCGCCCCGACATATGGACGACGACGGGCAAACGGCCATCGAGGCGCGGGGATTGACCATGCGTTTCGGCGACTTTACCGCCGTCGATCAGGTCAATTTTCGTATCCTGCGCGGGGAAATCTTCGGGTTTCTCGGTTCCAACGGCTGCGGCAAGACCACAACCATGAAGATCCTCACCGGCCTTCTCCCCGCCAGTGAGGGGGAAGCCAGGCTTTTCGGCCACAAGGTAAACGCCCACGACATCGAAACCCGACGCCGGGTCGGTTACATGACCCAGGGTTTTTCCCTCTACAGCGAACTGACGGTACGCCAGAACCTGGTTCTGCACGCCCGACTCTTCCGCATGCCCGAGAAGAAAATCCCGGCACGGGTGGCGGAGATGGCGGAGCGTTTTGGCCTGAGCGGCATCATGGAGAGTCTTCCCGATGCCCTGCCCTTGGGCCAGCGTCAGCGACTTTCCCTGGCGACAGCGATGATTCACGCCCCGGAAATGCTCATTCTCGATGAGCCGACTTCGGGGGTCGACCCGGTGGCGCGGGACGGCTTCTGGCGGATCATGATTGATCTGGCGCGGCGGGAGAAGGTCACGATCTTCATCTCCACCCATTTCATGAATGAAGCGCTGCGTTGTGACCGGATCTCCCTCATGCATGCCGGCAAGGTACTGGTCAGCGATGCGCCGCGGGCGCTGATGGAAAAGTGTGGCGCGGCGACCTTGGAGGAAGCCTTCATCAACTATCTGGAAGAGGCCTCCGCCAGCCCGAAAAGCGCCGCCTCACCGCCGCCCGAAAAGGCTCTGCCGACGCCGCCCGCGCCGTCCCGAGATAAAAAGCATCCTTCCGACGGAATCTTCAGTCTCCGCCGTCTGCTCAGTTACACCCGCCGCGAATCCCTGGAGTTGCGCCGTGATCCGATCCGCCTGACCCTGGCCCTGCTCGGCACCTTCATCCTCATGTTCGTCATCGGTTACGGCGTCAACATGGATGTGGAGGATCTGACCTTTGCCGTCCTCGATCGCGATCAGTCCGCCTTGAGCCGAGATTATGCCCTGAATCTAGCGGGTTCCCGCTATTTCATCGAACATGCGCCGATCCGCGATTACGCCGATATGGACCAACGGATGCGCGCCGGCGAAATCAGTCTGGCCATCGAAATCCCCCCGGGCTTCGGCCGCGATCTGCGGCGCGGCAACGCGGTTGCCATCGGCGCCTGGATCGACGGGGCCATGCCGCAAAGGGCCGAAACGGTAAGCGGTTACGCGCAGGGCATGCACGCCCATTGGCTGGCGTCCGTCAGCCGTCAGACCCAAGGGGAGGCCGCGACGGCCGGCACGGTCAACATTGAGACCCGCTTTCGCTATAACCCGGATGTCAAGAGCCTGCCCTCCATGGTTCCGGCGGTGATTCCCCTCTTGCTGATGATGATTCCGGCCATGCTCACCGCTTTATCCGTGGTACGGGAAAAAGAGCTGGGTTCCATCGTCAACCTCTACGTTACCCCCGTTACGCGCCTGGAGTTTCTGCTCGGCAAACAGATCCCCTATCTGGCTCTGGCGATGCTCAACTTCCTGCTTTTGACGGCTTTGGCGGTCTTCGTCTTCAAGGTACCGATCACGGGAAGTTTTGCCGCCCTGAGCGCAGCCGCCCTGTTGTATGTCAGCACCGCCACCATCCTGGGCATGGTGATTTCGACCTTCATGCGCAGCCAGATTGCCGCCATTTTCGGAACGGCGATTCTCACCATTTTGCCGGCGGTGCAGTTTTCCGGCATGCTTGATCCGGTTTCCTCCCTGGAAGGAACCGGAGCGGCGATCGGCAAGATCTATCCGACCACCCATTTTCTCACCATCGCCCGGGGAACCTTCGCGAAAGCCCTCGGTTTCGCCGATCTGCAAGCGTCCTTCATCCCCCTGCTGCTGGCCGTCCCCATCCTCATCGGGCTCGGTGCCGTCCTGCTCAAGAAACAGGAGCGTTGATCATGGGCCTCGCCAACATCCGCCATCTCGGCGTTAAAGAACTGCGCGGACTGCTCCGGGACCCGATGATGCTCTTCCTCATCGTCTACGCCTTCACCTTCGCCGTCTACGCCAGCGCCACGGCCATGCCCGAGACCCTGCACAAGGCGCCGATCGCCATCGTTGACGAAGACCATTCGCCCCTTTCCCGGCGCATCGTCGATGCCTTTTATCCCCCGCGCTTTCTTCCGCCGATTCTGATCGACCAGGCGCGGATGGATGCGCGCATGGATGCCGGTCTCGACACCTTCGCCCTCAACATCCCTCCCGATTTCCAACGCGATCTTCTTTCCGGACGCGTCGCCACGGTGCAAATCAACGTCGACGCCACACGCATGAGCCAGGCCTTTACCGGCAATGGCTACATCCAGCGCATCATCAGCGATGAAGTGAACGCTTTTCTGCGCGGTCACCAGAACGCCACCGCGCCCCCCGTCGAACTGGCCCTGCGTGCCCGCTTCAACCCCGAATTGAACAAAACCTGGTTCGGCGCCGTAATGAAGGTCATCGACAACGTCACCATGCTCTCCATCATCCTCACCGGCGCTGCGCTGCTGCGGGAACGAGAACACGGTACCGTCGATCATCTGCTGGTGATGCCGGTCACCCCCTTTGAAATCATGGCCGCCAAAATCTGGTCCATGGCCCTGGTCGTTCTGCTTGCCACCGCCGCGTCGCTGGTTGTGGTCGTGGAAGGACTCTTGCGAGTGCCCATCGAAGGCTCGATTTTCCTTTTTCTGCTCGGCACCGGCCTGCATCTCTTCGCCACCACCTCTCTCGGCATTTTTCTCGGCACCCTCGCCCGTTCCATGCCCCAGTTCGGGCTGTTGATGATGCTCTTTTTGCTCCCCTTGCAGATTCTCTCCGGCGGCACCACCCCCCGGGAAAGCATGCCCGACATCGTCCAGCACCTGATGATGAGCGCGCCCAACACCCATTTCGTCATGCTCGCCCAGGCGATCCTTTATCGCGGCGCCGGCCTCTCCGTCGTCTGGCCGCAATTCGTGGCCCTGGCGCTGATCGGCACGGTCCTGTTTTTCCTCTCTTTGGCCCGCTTCCGCAAAACCCTCGGGACGATGGCTTGAAAACGGTGAGCGTTGGGTTTTACTTGCTTTTGAACTGATCGGCAATCGACTGCCGGAGGCAACGTCTATGAGCCGTCTCAATCTTCCCAAAGGCGTTATCGCCCTCGGCCTGGTAAGCCTGTGCATGGATCTCTCCTCGGAGATGATCCACAGCCTGCTGCCGGTCTTTCTGGTCACCGTCCTGGGTGCCGGTGCGCTGTCGGTGGGCCTGATCGAAGGGATCGCCGAAGCGACGGCGGCCATCGTCAAGATCTTCTCCGGGGTGATCTCCGATCGGATCGGGCGGCGCAAGCCCTTGGTGCTCGCGGGTTACGGCCTGGCGGCGCTGACCAAGCCGCTGTTTCCGCTCGCCTCCGGGCTCGGTCTCATCCTCACCGCCCGCTTCGTCGATCGCATCGGCAAAGGGATTCGCGGGGCACCGCGCGACGCGCTGATCGCCGACATTACCCCGGCGGAAAGTCGTGGGGCGGCATACGGTTTGCGCCAGTCGATGGACACCATCGGCGCCTTCGCCGGGCCGCTGCTGGCCATGGCGCTGATGGCGGCAACCAGCGACAATTTCCGTCTAACCTTCTGGGTAGCCACAGTGCCGGCCGTCCTCTGCGTGCTGCTCATCGTCTTCGGCGTCGAGGAACCGGAATCAGCTCCTCGCGCCACCTCAACAAAATCGCCAATCTCCCATGAAAATCTGGGGCGTCTGCCGGCCCATTTCTGGTGGGTGGTCGCCTTCGCCGCCGTGCTGACCCTGGCCCGTTTCTCCGAGGCCTTCCTGCTGCTGCGGGCGCAGAATCTGGGACTCGCCGTCACTTGGGTGCCGATGGTGCTGATCGTCATGAACCTGGTTTACGCGGCCAGCGCCTACCCTGTCGGCAAACTCTCCGACAACAGCAACCGTTCCGGCCTGCTCGCCTGGGGCATCGGCTTTCTCATCCTCGCCGACCTTGTCCTCGCCGCCGCCAGCGGCATCTGGGCGGTCATGCTCGGCGCCGCCCTGTGGGGCCTGCACATGGGCGCCACCCAGGGGCTGCTTTCGGCCCTGGTCGCCGACGCTGCCCCCGCCGATCTGCGCGGCACCGCCTTCGGCGTCTTCAACCTCGCCGGCGGCCTTGCCCTCCTCGCCGCCAGCGTCATCGCCGGAGCTCTGTGGAGTCGGTTCGGCCCGGCCATGACCTTTTACGTCGGCGCGATCTTTTCGGCGGTGGCGTTGGCCGACTTGGTCGCGAATGTACGAAGAAGCAGGCTAAACGGGCATGCCGCCAGCCAGTGAGCACCGTCGCTCCCACAAGAGAATTGACAAGGCCCCGGTTTAGGTTCACTTAAGACCAATGCCATGCTCATGTGATTTGTCGCTTTTCAACTGAGGGGAGGCAGAGACATGACGAATCGTCGAAAAACTACAAAGCCACGTTATCGACTATCGGTCACGTGGTTTTCTGCGTATCTGGATCAGGAGTTGAATATACGGTTCCCAGAATTAGACCATGATCGATAAAACCCCTAGCAAACAATGAGTTTTTGTCCGTTGTTACATCTGATAGACTGATGGGGTAGACAAGCAAATTTGACAGGGGAGAAAACCGTGACGATCTCCGAGACGAGCGAGAATCCTTCAGACCTTATCCGTCTCAAGGACGGCACGTTCCAGTTGCGCCTGGCCGGCGACTGGCTGGCGGGAAGCCTTCCCCTCCCCCTCGATGACGTGGAGGCGGCCATGGCCGGGAAGGCGCCGGTCACCCTCCGCTTCGAAACGGAGGATCTGCACAGCTGGGACAGCGGCCTGCTCACCTTCCTCAGCGGCCTGAAAAAGCTTTGCGATGAACGGGGGATCGCTTTCGACGACGGCAACCTGCCCGACGGCGCCCGACGCCTGCTGGCTTTGGCTGCGGCCGTTCCCGAGCAGCAGGCTGCTACCGGCCAGGCCCGCGCACCCCTCCTCGAGCGGGTGGCTGACCGCGCCCTCGGTGTCTGGAAGTCCGTCGTCGACATGCTCGATTTTCTCGGCGAAGTCACCCTCGCCTGCGGCCGCCTACTGACGGGTCGGGCCCGTTTCCGACGCACGGACCTCTGGGAGATCATGCGCGAATGCGGCGCCGGCGCTCTGCCCATCGTCTCTCTCATCAGTGTGCTGGTGGGATTGATCTTCGCCTTCGTCGGCGCGGTGCAGCTCTCCATGTTCGGCGCCGAAATCTATGTCGCCAGTCTGGTTGGCATCGCCGTCGTGCGGGTCATGGGGGCGATCATGACCGGCATCATCATGGCCGGCCGTACCGGCGCCGCCTTCGCCGCGCGCATCGGCACCATGCAGGTCAACGAAGAGATCGACGCCCTCGCCACCCTCGGCATTCCGCCGGTCGATTTCCTCGTTCTCCCGCGCATCATCGCCCTCACCCTGATGATGCCCCTGCTCTGCCTCTACGCCGACCTCATGGGGATACTCGGCGGACTGGCCGTCGGCGTCTTCATGCTTGATCTGAACCTGGGGGAATATCTGGAAATGACCAAACTGGCGGTGGGGCTCAAGGATTTCTGGATCGGCCTCTTTCACAGCGCTGTTTTTGGCGTGCTGGTCGCCCTCTCCGGCTGCCTGCGCGGCCTGCAATGCGGACGCAGCGCCTCGGCGGTGGGGGATGCGGCGACCTCGGCGGTGGTCACCGGTATCGTCAACATCATCGTGGCGACGGCGATCATCACCGTCATCTGCAATATTCTGGGGATCTGAGCCATGGCGACGACGGCAGCGGCCATCGAAGTGCGGGATCTGACTATGGCCTACGGCAGCCGGGTCATCCAGCGGGATCTGACTTTTACCGTCAACCGCGGGGATATCTTTATTATCATGGGCGGCAGCGGCTGCGGCAAGAGCACCCTGCTGCGCCACCTCATCGGCCTGCAAGTGCCGGCGACGGGGAGCGTCCATTACGGCGAAACGGATTTCTGGAACCTGCCCGCCGACGACCGTCAGCGCTTCATGCGCCGTTTCGGGGTGCTTTACCAGAGCGGCGCCCTGTGGAGTTCCATGACCTTGGCGGAAAATATCGCCCTGCCGCTGGAGGAATATACGGATTTGTCGAAGGCCGAGATCGCCGATCTGGTCGACCTCAAGCTCGCTCTGGTCGGGCTGGCCGGTTTTCGCGACTATTATCCGAGCGAAATCAGCGGCGGCATGAAGAAACGGGCGGGACTGGCCCGAGCCATGGCCCTCGACCCCGACATCCTCTTCTTCGACGAGCCCTCGGCCGGTCTCGATCCGATCAGTTCCCGCCTGCTCGACGATCTCATTCTCGAACTGCGGGACAGCCTCGGCGCCACGGTGGTGATCGTTACCCACGAACTGGCGAGCATCTTTGCCATCGGTAACAACTGCGTCTTTCTCGACGCCGGAACGAAAACCATGATCGCGACCGGCGACCCGAAAAAACTTCGGGACGAATCGGATAATCCGCTGGTGCGGCGCTTTCTTACCCGAGGCAAGGCGAATTAGGATGATGCGGTGACAAATGGAACCGCATCGTAACTATTCACCCGCCAGCGACAGGCCATCGGATTTTGGTCGCACGTCACCATCCGGCGACATGAAATCCGGCTGCTTGCCTTCGAACAGTAGACGCAAGGCTTCGGCGGCCGTGATGCCGTTTTT
>Ga0265295_1000332_pt1 | contig 96169 bp, 98 predicted proteins | sample Munlansysbiofilm_FD_192503 | JGI IMG/M metagenome (GOLD analysis project Ga0265295, IMG submission 192503) | Leachate microbial communities from a municipal landfill in Southern Ontario, Canada - Methane capture system biofilm | ecosystem: Engineered > Solid waste > Landfill > Unclassified ... | reverse complement strand
AGGGGCTGGATATTCACTTGTGCATTTAAGTAGCACAATATCACTATTTCCCTCTGATTTACAGATATTTACAACATCTAATATCTCATCAATAGTTGCAACTCCTGTGCTAATGATGATAGGTTTTTGCTTGCTCGCAGTGTATCTTATAAGCTCATAATCAGTTATCTCAAAAGAAGCAATTTTATAAGCACTTGGATTTAAAGTTTCCAAAAAATCAACTGCACTCTTATCAAAAGGAGTTGAAAAAATATCAATACCCAAACTTCTTGCATAATCAAACAGCTCTTCATGCCACTCCCACGGTGTATACGCCCATTCATAAAGCTCATAAAGATTTTTGCCATCCCAAAGTGTGCCACCATCTATCATAAAATCAGGGTTCTTGCTATTTAATGTCATAGTATCAGCAGTATATGTTTGAAGTTTTATAGCATTTGCACCAATTTCCTTTGCTGCTTTTATCGTCTCTTTTGCGGTTTTTATACTTCCATTGTGATTTGCACTAAGCTCAGCTATTATATATACACCATCATTATTTAGATCAAAGTTTCCTATTTTCATTTTACTTCCTTACTTTTTTATCTTCTTTATACTTCTACTAACTTTTGCAAAACCTAAATTAAACTCAAATTTTGTAGTAGTCTCTACAACTTCACCATCTTCAGCATTTGCTAAAATCTCATCTTCTATTTCGATAATCTCTTCCAAAATTTTGTTTGATTTTTCTACTAAATCTCTTTGTATATTTTCATCTTCTGTCTTCATTATAGAGTTTATATTTCTTGAAAGCTCTTTTATTTTTGAAAAAGTTTCTATAATTTTTATAGTTGTTTGTGTTGCTACTTTACTTTTTATAATAGTAGCCAACATATAAAGCCCTTTTTCTGTAAAAACTTTTGGATTTACAGTAGAGTGTTTTAATCTATTGAACCGGTGGAAATTTTCCACCAGTTCAGTTTTTTCCTCTTCATTTAGCTCAATTATATAACCTTTTGGAAATTTGTCAGGATTATTTGCAACAGCTTTATTTATATCTCTAGTTTCAACTCCATACAGTTGAGCAACATCTCTATCAACTAAAACATACTCATCTTGATATTTAATTAAGCTATTTTCTAGATCTTCAAACTTTATAATTTCCATTTGTAACTCCCAAGATTTTATTTATACCTTTTTTTAACTCTTTTTTATCAAATTTTCTCATAGTAAAATAACCATTTTGCTTTAAAAACCTATACATCAACTTTTGATTTTTTGCAGTTTGTATAGCTATCATATCAACATCCAAATAATAGACTTCATTTGCTATTACACTAGGAGTTATTATAGCTAAACTACTTTGTTTTATCAAAAATGCAATCTCTTTTGAGTCAATATGTAGCCTTATATTTTCTTTATCCTCACAATACTCTTTTAGGCTTACTAAGCGTTGATTTGCTTTTGTGGTAACCACATTGATGAGTATATTTTTCTTTAGTTCTTGTATAGATTGTAGGATTTTTTGTGTTAGATTACTGTGGTCATTGCCACCCATAGCTACAAAAATAGAAGTTTGAGATCTATCTACGACTAGATTTTTTGCCTTTTTAAACTCTTCTCTTAGAAGTGTATATTTAGCCCCACACTTTATATCACAGTTTTTAGGTACTAAGCCTTTGTATCTACTTTTTTTAGCATAAATATTGTGATTGAGCAATATATCACAATGATGTTGTTTATACAAATCATCCAAGACCATAAGTACTCTTTGTGGATTTCTTTTTTTAAGTCTTTGTTCAAATTTATAAGAAATATTATAACTATCTATGATTATTAGGTTTATTGATAACTGTTTGATTAGTTTGTGAAGTTCACCAAAGCTATTTGTTTTTAAAAGCTTTATCTCATATCCTGCTTCTTTGATTTTATAGTTAATATTACCTTGTAGATCTTGGGTAGCAAATATAACACTATTTTTTTCAAACTCTTTTGCTAGGGCCAAACACCTCATAATATGCCCTGTACCTATGGTTGCAGAAGAATCAACCCTAAAGAGAATATTCATTTTTTTGTATAACCTCATACATAAGCTCAGCTCTTGCCCAATCTTCTAGCGTATCAATATCTTGTACCAAATATCTAGGAAGCACAATAGGAATACTATCTTTTCCAAATATAATATCATCAGCACTTTGCTCTAGCTTATTCCAATAAAACTGCCCAGCATCTTGGTATGCCTCTTCTAAGTCTTGGCTTCTTTTTGGAAAGTTTTCCGGCCAAAACATCTCACATCTTCCATTACTAGTAACTTTAAATGTTCGCCAAATAGGATAAGGCATAGAAGTACATGAAAAAGCATACTTTGCATTTGAGTTTTGTAGTTTTGTAAAACCTTCTAGCAAATACTTTTGGCTCAAAAATGGAGCCGTTGCATAAATAGTACATACATACTCTATCTTCTTACCCTCAGCCTTTAAAAACTCTATTGCATGATTTACAATCGCACCAGTTCCTACAAAATCATCACTTAATTCATCTGGGCGAATAAATGGCACACTTGCACCATAACTAGTAGCCACCTTTGCTATTTGCTTATCATCAGTTGATACTATTACCTCATCAAAAAGCTTTGATTTAAGAGCCGTTTCTATACTATAAGCTATTAGTGGCTTTCCATGAAACTCTTTGATGTTTTTTCGTGGGATTCTTTTACTCCCACCACGAGCTGGGATTATTGCTACTATTTTAGACATTTTAACTCTATTTCAATTTGGCAACAACCTATTGCCAGATTACTTTTTAATAATTAAATTTTCTATTTGCGAAACAATCCGTTTCGCAATTGTGGAACAGGTTGTTCCACAATTATAAAATAAACCCAATTTTTTATATTTTGTATCTATTATTTCGTTCACAAAGCACCTCAAACAAATTAATCCACTTCATATTTTGTAGTTAATACTGCATTTTCTTTTCTTAAACAAGGAATACCTTTAACTATTGGATAAATACTCAAAGCTTCATCACTAAAATATAGATTTTCTTTTTTATCTTTTATAAGTCTTGTTTTGTATCTTGGACAAGCAAAAAAATCTTTATTTTCATTTTCTATAAAATCTTTTTTAACTACTATTATTTGAGTTGGATTTTTATCATTAATACTATTTTTGAATTTTCCTTGATAAATAATATTACAACCCAAATTATGCAAAATCTTTTTCAATCCTTTTGCATACCCTAGACTGTCCATTCTTTTTTTAGACTCTTCATCTGCATTCTCATAATCTGGTTCAAATAGTATTAGATATTTTTTAGTAATTCTCAATAATTCTTTAAGTATTAGCTCTTCACCGCCACCATTTGGTTCTATTGAGTGATTTGTATATACTAAATCTATACTATCATTTAAAAATGGTATATCATAAAGATTTCCAGTACATAATTTGACATTTTGAAGTTTTTCTTTTTCTATAAGTTGTTTTGCAAACAAAACTCTTGACCAACTTATATCAAATCCAAAGGCTTTTAGATTATCTAAATTTAAATATTTCAATACTTTTACAAATGTTGTTGCCTCACCAATACCAGCTTCCATAATTGAACTAGGGGTACACATTTTTAAAATTGTATCAGCTATCTCTTTTGTAAAATCATTATAAAAAGTAGCCAACTCTTTTTGAGCCCATTTTTTTTGATAACTTCCTGTTTGTAATTCATATGCTACTTCTATAATTTCTGCTGTATTATGCTCGATACTTCTTTCTTGCCTCATAATCTCTGTAATATTATTACCTTTTAAATATTCATTTTTAAGTTCTTTAATAGTTCTCATTTTAATTTCCTTTTTATTTGAAAGTCTCAAACAAGCTTTTTATTACATAGTTTTGTTCTTCATCACTCAAGCTTGGATACAATGGCAATGAAAAGCACTCTTCATAGTATCTATCCATTATAGGTGTATCTTCATCACCATATCCTAGATTTTTATAAAATGGCTGTTTATTTATAGGGATATAGTGTAGTTGCAAACCTATGTTTTTTTCTTTCATTTTATCAAATAGCTCTATTTTTGAAATATCTAATTTACCAAAATCAACTCTTACCACATATAGATGATAAGATGATTTTCCATCATAGCTATAAAGGGGCTTTAAAATACTATTTTTGAAAGCTTTATCATAGTTTTGTGCAAGTTCTTTTCTTTTTTCTATAAAGACATCAAGTTTTTTAAACTGGCTAATTCCCAAAGCACACTGCAAATCTGTAAGCCTATAGTTAAATCCCAAAGAATTCATCTCATAGTACCAAGGAGCAATTTTAGGCATTCTTTGCATTCCATGAGTTCGCAATTGTAAAAGCTTCTTATATAAGCTCTCATCATTTGTAGTAACCGCTCCACCCTCACCAGTAGTTAGGTGTTTTACAGGATGAAAGGAAAGAGTACTTATATCACTATTTGCACAAGATCCAGCACTTATACCACCCCATTTCCCCCCCAAAGAGTGAGCACAATCTTCTAATATCTTCACTCCATATCTATCTTTTAGGTATTGTAATTTTTCTTGATTTACTATATTTCCACTAAAATGCACTACATAAATAGCCTTTATAGAGCTATCTTTTTTAAGTCTCTCTTCGCATTCTTCTAAATCAATATTGCCATCTTCGTAAATATCCACAAAAATAGGCTTTGCACCTACATAAAGAACCGAATTTGAAGTAGCCAAAAAAGAGTTTGGAGTGGTCAATACTTTATCATCTTTTTCTAGTAAGACTAAAGAAGCTAAGTGCAAAGCAGCCGTTCCATTTGACACGGCAACTGCATATGCAGCACCTGTAAACTCACAAATCTTATCTTCAAACTCTGCTATTTTAGGGCCTGTTGTTAAAAAAGGAGATTTTAAAACCTCTATAACAGCTTCTATATCATCTTCATCTATAGATTGTTTGCCATAAGGTATAAAATTCATTTAAATATCTTTTATACATTTTTGTAGCTCATCACTACTTAGCCACCAGTTATTATTGCCCGAGTTATACTCAAACCCTTGCTCAACAGCCTTACCCTTTTCTCCCAAAAGATTTATACTATAGTCTCTTACACCACTTGTTATAATAGTAGGTTTGATTACATAGTGATCATCAAACTCTAGTGTTAAGTGGCTATCATCAGCTGGACACATTATCTCATGGAGCTTTTCTCCTGGGCGAATACCTACTATAGTATGAGGTAGCTCACTTATAGCTCTTGCCATATCTACTATTTTCATTGATGGGATTTTGGGTACAAATATCTCTCCACCCCTCATCCTTTCAAAGTTTTTTAGTACAAACTCCACACCATCATCAAGTGTTATAAAAAATCGTGTCATCTTCTCATCAGTTATTGGTAACTCTTTTGCCCCTTTGGCAATAAGCTGTTTAAAATATGGTATTACTGAGCCTCTACTTCCTATTACATTGCCATATCTAACAACACTAAACTTTATATCTTCTTTGCCTACAAGATTATTTGCAGCAACAAAAAGCTTATCTGATGCTAGTTTTGTAGCTCCATATAGATTGATAGGGTTTGCTGCTTTATCAGTCGATAGTGCTATTACCTTTGTGACTTTATTTTCAATAGCCGCATCTATAACATTTTGTGCACCCATAATATTTGTTTTAATACACTCCATTGGGTTATACTCTGCTATTGGCACATGCTTTAGTGCTGCTGCGTGAACTACTAAATCAACATCTCTCATAGCTCTTTTTAGCCTATCTTTATCTCTTACATCACCTATAAAGTATCTCATACATTTATCATTGTACTCTTTTGCCATCTCATACTGTTTAAGCTCATCTCTACTATAGATAATAAGTTTATTTGGTTTATATTTTTCCAATAAAACTTTTGTAAACTTTTTACCAAAACTACCTGTTCCACCAGTTATAAAAATATTTTTACCATTAAACATTATTACTCCTACCCTTACTCTTGTTCTCTTAACAATCTTTGTAGATTTTCTACATTTTTCTTTGCAGCACTCTCTCTTTCTTCTCTTATCTCTCTAAGTGTTTTTAATGTCTCTTGTTTTTCTCTATCTATATTTGATTGTAGTTGTACTGCTTTTCTATTGTTTGAAACTCCACAAACACCAAAAAACTTCTCTTTATTATTAATATATATCTTTGTTGAAGCACTTGAAGCGTTTTTATTAAATGTTATTATATCTCCCTCACTCAAACTCAAAATCTCCGCAACGCTTAGCTTAGTCTCAGCCATGATAGCCTCAACTTTCATCTCAGCTCCAGAGATCAAAGTAGTAATATCTTTTTTTCTACTAGATTTTCTATTTCTACTTTCTGTAAACATTTTATCTACTAGTTTGCCTAAAACTGGCTCTATATAGTTAATAGGATAACAAATCGACAAAAACCCACTCTCTTCATCTATAGTAAGCTCCAAAACTACAAGCAAAACTATCTCATGGTCACTTATTATTTGTATTGCATTGGCATTGGTATCTCTTGATTCTACCTTGAAGTTCATCGTTGTTATTTCATTCCAAGATTTATATAGATGCTTTATCAAAAGTTTATAAAAATGATCTAAAACCTCTATTTCTATCTCTGTTAGCTCTCTATCAAGGTTATCAGTTGCAGCAACCGCACCACTACCTAAAAGCTCAGCTATAATCCTATGTGAAATCCCTGGGTTACACTCTATGACCATTCTACCTTCTAGCGGTTTAATAGAAAGAGTATTTAGTGATGTTAGTTGTGGAATAGAGAGGATAAATTCCCCATAAGTCATCTGCTCTATGCTATATAGCTTGATTTCTACTATTTTTCTAAGCATTGCTGAAACATCTGTTACAAGATCTCTTAACATCTTATCATGTAGATTATTAAAAGCCTTAAATTGATCATTGGAGATACGATTTGGTTTTTTAAAGTCATATATAGAGTAGTTTTTCTCTTTTGGTAAAAGTACTTTTTCAGCCTCTGGTAACTCTTCACCTTGTTCGGCTATATCCAAAAGAGCATCTATCTCATCTTGACTCAAAAACTCAGCCATACCCTAGCCCCTTATTTCAAGTTCACCATTTAATGCACCCATCTCATTGATAAGTTCAATAGTGTCTATTATCTCACTTAAAGGAAGTTTCATTACCTTTAAAGCCCTCATTACATCTGCTATTGTTGGTTTTGCTTTACTGTTTAATAAAGCATTATCCAAGTTTATCTCAACTGCTCTATTACCTATTTTGACATCATCTCCTATATCAAGTCCTTGATTTATTTTATTATCATTCCAAGCTTGTTCACTTAAAGAACTCTGTTTTATTCTCAATGTAAAGTTATTTTTTGTGATAGTTACTGGATTTACTACTATATCATCTCCAGCTATTATTATTCCTAAATATTTATCTATTATTACTTTTCTTTTTATTTCAGATTCTATAGGTAAGTTTTCTATTTGAGCTATAAAACTAACCATAGATATATTATCTGGTTTTCTTATCTCAATAGTTCTTGTATCTATAGCAAATGCTAAGTTTTGTCTAAAGTGATTATTTATAATCTGCTGTACCAAATCAGCATACTTTGCAGAGTTTTTGATTAGGCTTAGAGTTAGGCTATCTTCATTAAAAAGATCAAAATCAAGCTCATTTTCTATAATAGCCCCATCATATATAAAACCTGTAGTTAGATTTCCACCATTTGCTATAATATTGCCTTGAGCTAGTGCATAAACTTCACCATTTACCGCTTTTAGTTCTGTTAAAAGTAGTACACCCTTATCTATAGACTTTGCATCACCTATGGCTGATATATCTACTCTTATCTTATCTCCTTGCCTTGCAAAGGGAGGTAGCTGTGCTGTTACCATAACTGCTGCTATATTTTTGGACTTTATAGATGAAGTTGGGATTTTAATATAAGAGTTTCTAAGTAAGTTTTGCAAAGATTGCATAGTAAACTGACTCTTATCACCAGTTCCAGCAAGTCCTACTACCAAACCATAGCCTATCAATTGATTTTCTCTAATACCAACAACATTAGCTATATCTTTGATAGTTTGTGCATAAATAGATATCGACATAAATACAATTAATATTAGTTTTTTCAATATTTTTATCCAGTTTTATGAATTTCTGATACATTTTACTATATTTTAACAAAATTTAATATAAAATAAGGATAATTTTAAAAATGAGGCACTATTTGAATATATATATTTATGGCGAAAAATCATTTAAACAAGAAATAAGTAAGATTCTTGACCATTCAAATATTGTACTAAAGCTTGAAGGATATGGCAACGTTGAAGAGATAGATTCTTTAGAACTTCTAAAAGAGGCTATTCAAAACAATACTGAAGATATCTTTTTAATCGATGAATCAAAGATTATAGACAAAGAATCAATAAATGCTAAGTTAAAGTTTTTAACCCCAAAAGATGGTATAGAAAAAGAGTTTTTACAAAAATATAATATTTTTGATACACAAATAGACTCTAGCGGTTCTTTAGGCAAACAAATAAGTAGGAAAGTTGATAGATTTCTAAAAGCCGAAGAAGAAAGACAAGAAGAGATATCAAATAGCCTCAACAAAGAGATAGCGTCTTGTGAAGGTGAACAGTGTGTTTTGATAGATCAAGAGCTAAATGAACTTTTAGAGTATGACAACTGGGACAAAGAGTCTCAAAACCAAGAAGAAAAGACTACTACAATACAAAGCTTTGAAAAAGAAGAAGGCAATGAAGATTTATCTGATTTTAATAAGCTTGATTTTGATAAAAATGATCTTAGACTTGATATACTTAGTTTTGATGAGATAGAATATAGCAAAAATTCCAACAATGAAGAACTCTCTAAAACTATAAATGATATAGATGAAGAGTTGGCTGCTATTATGGATCTTGATAATCAAGACACTATAGGTATGCCTAAAGATTTAAATCAACAATTACCTACTACAACCAAAGGAGAAGATGTGGCACATGAATTTGACGAGCTTAATAAGCTAAATGAAGAGGATTTAATATCTGCTTTAGAAAATATAGATTTTTCAAAAGAGTCATTATCTCAAATCAAAACAAATAATCAAAACAAACCCCAAGCATATAGTCCAGCTCCATCCAATGAAATTTCTCTAAATAATCTTGATATCAATCAGCTTTCTGCTTTGATTTCAAAACTTTTAGAAAATAAAACATTAGATATCTCTATCAAAATAAGAGATTAATATGGATCTAATATCTATTGCCGAAAACACTGTAAAGGTAGTACTAATACTAGGACTTCCTTCACTGTTAGTAAGTATGGTAATAGGTCTTTTAATCTCTATTTTTCAAGCAGTAACTCAAGTAAGTGATGCTTCTTTAACATTTGTTCCTAAGCTTATCTTTGTCTCTTTTTTTATTCTTATCTCTTTACCTTGGATAGGAAACAATATAGAGTCATATACATATGAACTTTGGAATATGATTTTAATATTTGGTGAAAAATGATAAAAAAACTCTACAATCTTAAAACACTTCAAGCAGATCAAAAAATAATAGAAAAGTTAAAACTTCAAAATCAAATATATGATCTTGAAAATGAGATAAACTCTTTAAAAGATGCACTAAGCCATACTAGTGTCAATAGATATGGACCTATTAGTGATTTTGCTATTTTAGAGATTCATAAAGCTACCTTAAAAGATAAAATAACTATTTTTGAAATCCAAAAATCAAACCTATATAAACTTATTCTCAATGTAGATGTAGAAATAGCCAATCTCCAAAAAGAGAGTGAACAGTTTAAATATATACTAAATGAAGAAAAAAAGAAGAAAATAAAGCAGTTTTTAAAAGATGAAGATATAAAGGCTGATGAATATATGCAAACCAAAATGATTATGCTATCCAAGGAGTAAATAGTTGTTTAAAAAGATTTTATTAATTTTACTATTTAGTAGTTTTTCTTATGCTATTATAGTTCAAGATAGTGGTGATGATAGACAAAAACAAGAGATTCTTAGGCTTAAACAAGAATTAAATGATTTTTATAATCAAAAAGAGTCTGAATATCTAAAACAAAAGAGTGAACTTGAAGAGTTATTGTCAAAAATCGAAAAAACCAAAGTTGAAATAGAGGAGATAAAAGAGCAAAATCAACAAATCTTAGATGATATCAAAACTGAAGTATCTAGCAAAACCACCTCTATTTATAACAATATGAAACCAAAAAGTGCTGCTGAGATTTTTGATAAAATGATAGATAGTGGTAAAATTCAAGATGTTTTTGATATAATAGTAACACTAAAAACAAAAAATGCAACAGATATCATAAGATTGCTAAAGATAGAAAATGCAGCCATAATAACAAATATGATGCAAGATTTTAGTAAGGTAAATAATTAGGAGGATTTATGGCAGAAGAAAATGCACAAGCATCTAGCCCAAATGGTGGTGGAAAAGGCTTAATTATAGCTTTGATATCATTGATAGTGGTTTTATTGATAGCTTTAGGGGTTGGTGCGTATTTTTTATTTTCATCTTCCAATGAACCACAAAATGGTCAAAACGAATCTCAACAACAAGCTGTAGTAGAACCAAAAGAGGTAATAGTTGGTCAAGAGTATAAATCAAATATAAATGAAATAGTTTTAAATATAACAAACTCCAAAGGCAAACTCCAACTAATGAAACTATCTTTAAGTATGACTAGCTTCAATGATGGCATTCAAACTATTACAGATGAATATACAGATGAGATTAAAGATGTTGTTATCTCTTTAGTTAGTGCTAGAAACTCCGATGAACTATTGACTGTTGGAGGCAAAGAGCTTTTAAGAGAAGAGCTTTTAAATGAGTTAAACAAAACTATCACATCAGCTAGTTCTAGAACCAAAAAACCTATAGAAAATCCAATAAATAAAGTTTTATTTACAGAGTTTGTTTTTAAATAACATTAAAAAGGATATATGTTGATATTAGTAGTCAAAAGACAAAACTATAAAAAACTAACCATTAAAGCTATTAGTATAGTTGGTCTATTGGTGCTTCTATTTGCGTATTATATACATATAGGTGGAGTGTTTAAGAACATTGAAGAGGAGCTACAACAAACTCCTATTTCAAATGAAGATGAAATAAATAAAAAAGAACAAAAAGCACTTACTATAGAGTCTATTATCTACGATGAAGCAACTATTGCTATCTCTTTGATTGGCAAAGAGAATATAAAAGATATCAAAATCCAAAATGAAAGACTTTTATTAGTTACAAATCCCAAAGTAGATTTAGAGGCTCTTATGATAAGATATGGGGTATTAGCTTTAGTGCAAAATACAAAAAATGATATAAAAATTGCTGTTGATTTAGCAAGTATAGTACAAAGTAGGTACACAGATGATGAAGAATAGATATTTACTCCTTTTAAGCTTATCTTTTTTACTATTGTTTTCTGCTTGTAGTAGCCAACAATACGATAGTGCATATGATTTAAAACAACTTCAAGTCCCAAGAGAACATACCCCAAAAGTAGAAAGAAAAGGCTCTTTATACTCTGTAAGAGGTGGTTCTTTGTTTTCTGATAAAAAAGATTTACAAATAGGTGATATTATACAAGTTAGAATTATTGAAGAGTTAAAATCAGACTCCAAAAATACTAGAGATATGAAAAAATCAAATACAACCAACCTTGGTGCTGGAGTCTTTACAGGCGTTAGTGGACAAAGTCAAGGAGCAATACCAAAAGCTGCAATAAACAATATAAATAGACAAATTGGTGTTGGTTTTGAATCACAATCTAACAATACCTTTAAAGGTAATGTAACATCAAAGTTTGATGAATCATTGGAAACAACAGTATCAGCTGTTATTGAAGAGGTTTATCAAAATGGAAACTATCTTATAAGAGGTTCACGTGAAGTTACCATAGATGGACAAAAACAGTTTCTTTTTTTAACTGGTATTATAAGACCTTATGATATCACTCCAGATAATAGTGTTTTATCAGATCAAGTAGCAAATTTGCGAATCTTCTATGATAAAACAGGTGAAGAGGCAAATACCTTACATAAAGGTTGGGGAACAAGATTTTTGGAAGGAATATGGCCGTTCTAAGCTAATATTAAGAAATGTAATGTCATAATTACTTATATAAAAAAAGGAGAAGGCAATGATCAACGCTTTACATGTAGGACAAAGTGGTTTAAATGCAGCAAAAACTGTTGTTGAAAACACTATGAATAACATTGCCAATGAAAATACCCCTGGATACAAAAAAAGAGTCGTAGGACTTAGTGAACTATCTCATAGTGATGCTAGGATACATGGAAGAGGTGTTAGTGTTGATGAAGCTTTTAGGATTACAGATCAATATGTTTTTAGTAATCTCCTAAAAGAGCAAGGCAAAGAGTCAAATCTTCAAGAGCTAAACTCTATGTTAGCTGATATAGAATCAATATTTTTTGAAAGCGATGAGAGTGGACTATCCTCTGATCTTGATAGATTTTTTCAAGCTATTGAAGATCTAAGAGCCAATCCAAACAATGAAATAGCAAAAAACCATCTCTTAAACTCTGCTGGTCTTGTAGTGAGTGATCTTAAAAACATCTACTCTGGTATAGAAGATAAAGAGATTGCTACCAAAAATGAAGTCTATGCAGATGTTGATAGAATAAATCAAATTTTACAAGATATTGGATCACTTAACGAACAAATCCACAAAAGAGTAGTTGAACCAAATGATTTGCTAGATAAAAGAGACCAACTAGAAGAAGAGTTATCTAAATATGTTGATATTACTGTTGATAGAGGGCATGATTATGAGCTTAAAATAGGCGGTATGGTTGCTGTTAGATATAGTACAAATATCCATAAAGTAACTACTGTTGAAAACTATATTCCTCAACAAGATTATTATGCTACAAATTCTAGAACAAACTCTATTGCTTCAAGTAATCTTGGTACTGATAGAGATACTATTACTTACAAGTTTGATAACTTAGGTATTGAAGTATCTGTTAGAATAGGCGAAGATATAGGATTTGATATAGATGGCAATGGTACAACTGTAGTAGATGAAAACAACTATATAAGAGCTTTAGTCCATAAAATCAATAGTATGGATGAGCTTCAAGGAGAGATAAAAGCATATAATGGTACAGAAAAAGAGTATCTAAATACTAACCTTTCTGTCAATGACAATGCTTTTGATAAGTTTTTGATGATAAAGGCTGTAGTTGGCGGTGAAGATGGTAAGTTTGATGCAAGACTTTTGATAAGTGATTCAAATGGTGTAAATGATCCTGTAGAAATAAGCACAAATCCAAACCTAAATCAAACAGCAATCAATGATATCCATTTAGAAATTTTTGATGAGAAGCTTATTATTACAAGTGGTAAAATCAAAGCGATGACTGAAAACCTTACCACAAATTCAGATAATAACAAATTTATTGCATATAAAGAGATGCTTGATAACTTTGCAGCAACTCTATCAGATATAACTAATAGTTTTTTTATAGATCCAAATGGAAACTATACTTTTGGACAAAAAGCACTTGATCTAAGCAATCAACAAGCTAAAACAATAGGACTTTTTACAGGAGCAAATGTAAAAAGCTTGGAGTTTAATAAAGGTGCTGTTATAGGGCTAACTCAAGAAAAACTAGACTATTTAGCTCAAATACAGTGGAAAAGTGATATTAGATTTGATGGTAAAGCTCAAGATAGCAACATAAGTGTAGGAACCTCTTTTGCTAAGTTTTTTCAAACTTTACAAGTAAAAGTATCAGCAGATAAAGAGACAAATGCCTTTTTATACTCTACTCAAAAAGCCGTAAAAGAGTCTTTAAAAAACACATATGATCAACTAACCAAAGTTGATAAAGATGAGGAGATGATCAATCTTATCAAGTTTCAAGCAGCATATGAAGCAAATGCAAAAATAATAACAACAGTCGATGAGATGATTCAAACCATACTTGGTTTAAAAAGATAATAAAGGAGGCATACTATGGCAACAGGAATATTAGGACTTGGAAGTGCTGGAGCAGCAGGATTAAATCAAGAGTTAATAGAAAAACTAAAAGAAGCAGAAAAAAGAGCAAGAGTTGAACCTTTTGAAAAAAAACTTGAAACTTGGGATAAAGAGCTAGAGCAGTTTGGTTCTATAGAGGCAAAAGTGGATGCCTTACTAGGTGCTGTAAAAGATCTAGACCTTTTTAAAGGTAGTGGAAATGCTTTTGAACAAATAGTTGCAAATACAAGTGGAAATAGTGCTATTTTTGAAGCAGTAGATCCTTCTTTACTTCGCCCTGGGATGTTAAATATAGATATAAGCCAACTAGCAACAAGAGATGTTTATCAAACATCGACTTTTTCTAAACCTAGTGAGCTTATTTCACAAGATCCAAATGATAAAATCTCTATTCAAGTAGGAGATGGTAGTGTTTTGGAGTTTTCCCTAAATCAAAGCTTCAATGATCTCTCAACTAAAATCAACAATACCAAAGGACTCAATGCAAATATTGAAAAAGTAGGAGATAATGACTATAGACTTATTATAAAAAGTACCGATTCAGGTGAAGCAAATAAGCTAACTATCTCTACTAGTGGTGATGATCTTCTTGGACTCAATATTGCAGATAACCATGTCCAAGAAGCACAAAATATGAAAGCAAAAGTTGATGGTATAGAGTATAATGTTTCATCAAATACTATTACGGTTCAAGGTGGACTCAATATCACTGCTGTTGAGATTGGAAAGTCTTCAATCAATATAGAAAAAGACAACACAGCAATAGCTCCAGCACTACAAAAATTTGTAGATGCTTACAATGATGTAGTAGATGCAATAGATGGTGAGCTTTACAATGCTGATACTCCTATGCAAGATCTATCAAGTATGAGAATGATACTTTCAAATATCAAAAATACTCTTTTTGGTACATATGGAGATAATAATAATCTAAATATATTTAACTATGGTTTTGAGATAGATAAAAGCGGCAAGCTAACAATTGATAACAAAAAACTAGGCGAAGCAGTGCTAAACAACCTTGATGAGTTAAAAGATCTCTTTATAGGAAAAGCTGAAAGTAAAGGTTTAGGTACAACATTAAAAGAGCTTGTTGATGGTATGAAGTTTAAAGATGGTTTACTCTCTCTTTATGGGGATAGCATGAGCAAAAGACAAGAAGAGCTTAAATCAGAAAAAACAAAAGCAATAGAGCAACTAGATGCTAAATATCTTCAATTGGCTCAACAATTTGCTGCATATACAGCTATTATCACTCAGATGGAAAGCTCTTTTGGTGGGCTTAAAATGATGATAGAACAATCAACAGCAAGGTAATGCTTTAGCATTTACCTTGTTATTTAATAATATTTGTGGTACAATAGTCAAAACTAAAAACTATAGGGAAAAAGATGGGAATAGAAGCTTATAACCAACAAAGTGTTATGACTGATGATCCGTATGTATTGATTTTAAAGCTATATGAGGGTTTGTTAAAGTATCTTTCATATGCTAAAAATGCAATAGAAGAGGAAAATATCGAAGATAAGTTTAAATATATAAACAAATCAATTGCTATTTTTGATGAACTTAGAAATGTACTTGATTATGATGGTGGAGATGTTGCTTACTATTTAGATGGTTTGTACCTATATCAAATAGAGACTCTATTTGGTGCTGGAATCAACAACAACCTAACTGCAATAGATCAAGTTATGAAAGTAGTAAAAGGTTTAATAGAAGCATGGAAAGAAGAAACAGGTCTATAAAAGCTCTAAGTGAGCTTATTTATATTGATTCACTAGATGATGAACTTAGAGCTTCTGGTTTGTTTACTTGGGTTAATAAATACCTAAGTGAAGATGGTATCGCTAGTTTTGATCTTGAAAACAAAGATCTTATCAAACTATCAGAGCTTATCTATAAGAATTTAACATTTTTAAAATCTCACAATCACAATATAGCTGCAACTATGATTGAAACTCAAAAAATCAAACAATTTATGAAATCAAAAGAGTAAGAAAAACTTACTCTTTGATACAAATCTCTTTTTTAAATGCTGCACCTATGCTTTTATAAGTTACTAAAGTTAGTAAAGCTATAGTAGTAAAAATCAAAATATGCCCTATATAAAAGCTATAAATACTTCCAGTTATCTCATACTTTAAAATAGTAGCTAGTGTTATAGCTGCTAGTGGAAATGTATATGCCCACCAAGTAAGTGAAAATGGTAGTTTTATAAACTCTTTTATCATAAATGCTAACAATATAGTAAAAAACAGTCCCACATCATAGATAAAATAGCTAAAAAGATCCAAACTAGGCTCTCCATTTAGTACTGTAAGGATTTTGGTATATGCCAAAAATCCAACTCCAGCAGGAGCTATAAAAATAAAAAGTGTTGGTAAAAACTTCTTAGGTAATTGATGATGAAACATAATCCTATTTAAAATAATAGTAAACAAAACTACCCAAAAGAAAATCCCAATAGAAAAGAAAAACATTGAAACTTCAAGTCCAATATACTCCACTCCCATAATAGGAACTATCACATTACCAACTATTGGTATAAACCAAGCTGGGTTTGAATGCTCTATTAACATATTATTTACTATCCAAAATCTTATTACATAAAGTGTAAAAAATAGATGTAATATCATACCTGCATACCATACAATATAAGATATACCCTCATGAATAGGTGACAAAGCTATAGCCATCAAAAGCATACATATAGAATAAGCAGGAAAAAAATTTAACCTTATTGGATGGTTAAATTCAGCTATTACCTCTTCTTTATATTTTAAAAACTTTAAAAAATAAACAAAACTAAACAACAAAAACATTCCTATCCCCAAAACAACACCTATTGTAGCTATAAAATGTGGATAACCATATACATGTGATGCCCTTTGTAACACTATAGTAAGCCCCAATACCCCCATGATTGATGCAAAAAGAGGTATAGGAAAATACTTCAATCTTGAACTACTTTCTTCTTGTTCCATTTGAACTCCTAAATATATTTTCCTTATTATAGTTAAATTAATCTTATAACTATTATAAATTTTTATTAAGTTATGCTACAATTAAGGAAAAGTTAATTATAATTATAAAAGCTTAAACAAAGGAGAGGTTATGTCTAGTAAGACAAGTGATTTTGAGGTGAAATCACCTTATAGAATAAAAAGATACTATATGTATGCTTTAGCTACGATAGTGGCAATAGTTACTCCATTTATTACAATAAATGGGAATCACATATTTTTACTATCTTTTGATAAAAAACAACTACATCTACTAGGAACTGCATTTGATATGCAAGAGCTATATATGATGCCGTTTCTTTTGATGTTGTTATTTTTGGGTATTTTTGCAGCAACTGCAATAGGTGGTAGAGCTTGGTGTGGATGGACATGTCCACAAACTATCTTTAGGGTTATATATAGAGATTTTTTAGAAGGAAAACTTCTAGGACTTAGAAGAATCAAAAACAAACAAAAAGAGCCTGATTGGTCAAAACCTGAAAACGTTAGCAAAAGGGTAATTGCTGTAATCATATGGGCAATACTCTCTTTGATAGCTGCTTCAAACTTTTTATGGTATTTTGTTCCACCTGAAGATTTTTTTGCATATTTGGCTGATCCAACAGAGCATATGTTCTTAATAGGATTTGTTCTTTCTTTAGCTGCATTTTTAGTATATGATGTAATCATCTTAAAAGAGGATTTTTGTGTATATGTATGCCCTTATTCAAGAGTTCAATCTGTTTTATATGATGATAATACTCTTCAAGCAATATATAGCACAAAAAGAGGTGGTAATATCTATGATGAAGGCAAAAACAAGGTTGTTTTCAAAGCAAAAGATCTAGCTGATCCACTAAACGAATGTACTGCTTGTGAAAGCTGTGTAACTGTATGTCCTACGCATATAGATATTAGAAAAGGTATGCAACTAGAGTGTATTAACTGTCTTGAGTGTGTTGATGCTTGTACTACTGTTATGGGTAAACTAGGTAAACCATCTTTAGTTCAATGGTCAAGTACAAATGAAATAGAAAAAGGCAAAGAGACTAAAGTTTTAAGAAAAAATACTATTATGTATGGTGTAGCTTTAGTTTTGATTATTGGTATGATGTTTGTTATGGGTGGTGAAAAAGAGTATATGCTACTAAATATCAACAAAACAACTCAACTATATGTTATAGATGAAGAAAAAGAAAAAGTAAGCAATAACTTTTTATTCTTATTCCAAAACACTGAGCCAAATCCACATACATATAACCTTGAAATTATAGGTGAATATGCAGATAAAATCACAATTGAAAGATTTGAGCCATTTGAGCTAAGTCCTAAAAAACTAGCTAAAAAAGTAGTAATTCTTTCTACAAAAGAAAAACTAGTTGATGATGTTACAAAAGATACACCAATAACTGTACAAATAAGAGCTTACTCTTCAAGTGAACCTGATAGAGTCTCTGTTATAAGAGAAGCTGTGTTTATCTATCCAAGAGCAGATAAACTCAAATAAACAAACTGGTGGTGATTTATATATCACTAGAAGCGGGACTTAAGTCCCGTTTCCATTTATCTTATGCTTTTTTAACTCTTAGCACTTAATACTAACAATACTCCACTTAATAGCTTCACCTGCATACATAGGTACTACTTTTTCATGGTTGTACTCATAAAGTTCTGGTACTATAAACTCTTTTTCTTCTAGTTCTACTACTTTTGATGATGGTTTAACTCCATAGATATTTATAGCATTATTGCTTACAAACTTTTGTAAATTGTCCAAAGAGTTATATTTATCAAAAAGTTCTACAAGTACTTGCAAAGCTATAGGAGAGGTAAAAACTCCAGCAGCACAACCACAGCTCTCTTTTGTATGTTTTGGATGAGGAGCTGAGTCACTTCCAAAACAAACTTTTGGATGAGCTTTTAGTGCAACACTTAAAAGGGCTTCTTTATCTTCATATCTTTTTGCTATAGGCTTACAAAAAAGATGTGGTTTTAGCATACCACCTGCTACATCATCCAAAGTAATCAAAAGATGATGTAAAGTAATAGTTGCATAAAGATTTGGATAAATATCAAGCATATCAACAGCAGCTTTTGTAGTAATATGCTCCATTATGATTTTAAGATTTGGGAACTCTTTTGCAATAGCAGCATATATAGGCATAAATTCTGCTTCTCTATCCATAACAAAACCATTTGTCTCACCATGAATTGCTAAGATTATACCAAGATCACTCATAGCTTGTAGAGTTGGTCTAAGATCTTCTATATCCATAGAGCTAACTCCTGTTTCGCTATTGGTTGTAATACCTGCTGGATAGAGCTTAACTGCTATAATCTCATCTTTTATACTTTCTAAAAACTCTTTTGTATAGTTTTGGAAAAAAAGTGTCATATATGGCTCAAAACTCTCATCATTTGCAGCTTCTTTAATCCTTTGTTTATATGCTAAAAGTGCCTCTTTTGTAGTAATAGGAGGTACAAGATTTGGCATAACAACTGCTCCACTAAAACTTTGGCTACTAAGTGGTGCTACAAGCTTTAACATCTCTTTATCTCTTAGATGAAGATGCATATCTAGTGGTGATTTGATTGTAATTTTTCTACTCATTTGATTTTTCCTTTGTGTGATTTGTATTTTCTAGTGGTAACTCAATAATAAAATTTGCTCCCTTATATGCTTTGCCCTCATAAATAAACTCTTCATTTTTAATATATAAGTTCCCTTTAAAACTTCTTTTTATTATAAGTGTACTCATATATAGTCCAAGCCCTGTTCCCATGGATTGATGTTTTGTGCTAAAGTATGGATCAAAGATTTTTTCTATTATCTTATTATCTACACCACCGCCATTATCTAATATAGAGATTTGGATTATTGATTCTAGTTTTTTAACGCTAACTCTTACATATTTTTTATCTATATTTTTAGCTACTAAGATCTCTTTTGCATTTGTAAATATATTTAAAAATACTTGTGATAGTTCAGAAGGAAAGCCATCATACTCTATTTTTTCAACATTGCTATAATCCATTACTATATTATTATTTACATAACTTGCTTTTATGATATTGTAAGTATTACTTATCACCTCATCTATATAAAAAAGCTCTCTTTGTTTATCTTTTTTGAAAAAATTTCTAAAATCTTCTATAGTTTTAGATAAAAAATTAGCACTTCTCATAATCTCTTCAGTTGTAAAGTCTATATCACTCTCTTCTAAGTTTCCAAAATCTTTTTTAAGCTTCAAAGAGCTTATTGCAACTGTTATCATACTAAGAGGTTGTCTCCATTGATGAGCAATATTTCCTATCATTTCACCCAAAATAGCCAAACGAGACTGTTGTTGTATCAAAACATCTTTTTTCTTATTAACTTCTATCTCTTGTTTTAGTTGTCTTGTTATTTCCATTTCATATGTTATATCACTTAACACAACAATAAATACATTTTTTTCATAATAATTAAATGGCTTTACAAATACTTTATAGTGATGTATTTTAGAATCTATATTGATTGCACATTTGTGTTGTTTGTTTTTATTTTCTAAGATATAATCTATCCAATTTTTACCATTTAGTAGTTTATTATAGATATAATCCTCATCATCCATTTCTAAAAAATAGTCACAAATGCATCTTTTATATTTATAAAACTCTTCCAATGGCTCTTTTGTTTTGATTATCCTATATGCTGTTTTATTACCTGTTATTACACTTTTACCATCACTTAGGACTATAAAATTTTGTTCAGCATCTAAAATCTCTTTATTTAGGTTTTTTTCTTGTGTTATTATCTCTATTTGTTCATTTAGTTTTTTATTTAACTCATTTGTTTTTTTAAGATTTTGTTTTATAATATTTGCTTTTTCTTGATTTGTTATTAAAAATAGCAAAATCAAAGCAGATATAAATACCATTACAATAAAAAGAGTTAAAAGTGACTCAAAACCTACAATATCAGCTTTTTGTATATTATCTAAGTTCTTAAAAAGTACAAAATAACCCAAAACTGCACCATTTGCACCTATAATATCTCTATATGTTACTATAGTATTTTCATATATTGTATAATCTTTAATTTTCAAAAGATTTTCTATACCTATATTTTCTAAGAGATTTACACATTTTGGATTATTTTCTAAATTTGCTAGATAATACCCATCTATAAAGGTATTTGTTATACTATTACTTAGCATTTTTTCAAATCTTTTATCTACTAATACTATAGAGCTAATACTATCTTTTTCTAATTTTTTAGATATTGAGTTAAAGTGGGTTATAAACTCTATTATCCCTATTAACTGATTTTTTTCAAAAACAGGAACTATACTTTTAAAACTCATAGAAAATATACCAACACTAATATGATTTTGTAGTTGATTTGTTAAAATTGTCTCTTTTATATCATCTCTTATATTATATAGATTATCCCCTCTTTTTTCACTCCAACTTCTATATAAACTTGTTCCTTTAGCATCTAGGATATGAATCCATATATTTTTATACTCTGTTTGAACACCTAGATCTCCTAATAACTCTTTGTGAATATTTGTAGGCTCTGCTTTATTGTGTATAATATCAATAATATTTTGATTTCTTGATAAAGCGATAGCTAGAGCTAGTGTTGAGTTTTGTTTATCTGATATTAGGTTATTGACTTGATCTTTTAGTGATTGCGCTACTATTGTATATTTTTCATTTTTTATCTTTTCTATTTGCCCTTGTGCTTCAACAAATACAAAATATAAAGTAATAATACCAACAATAATAGTAGAAAATAGTATATATTTTGTTTTCATAGCTACTCTTTCATACTGCTTGGCTTACCTAGGTAATATCCTTGAGAATAGTTTACGCCAAATTCAACTACCTTAAAAAACACCTCTTCACTACTTACAAACTCAGCAATAGTAGTAAGATTTAACTTTTTACAAAAAGAGATTATTGTTTGGGTTATAATCTGTACATTTTTATTTGTATCTATATTTTTTATTAAACTTCCATCTATCTTTACAAAATCAACATTTAATTCTAGTAAAATATTAAAGTTAGAATACCCAGCTCCAAAATCATCTATTCCAACCGCACATCCATAAAGTTTGATTTTTTGAATAAACTCTTTTACTAGATTGAAGTCTGTAATACTTTCTGATTCTAGTATCTCAAAACTTAGCTTATGTGATATCTCTTTATTTTGCTCTAATAAATCCAATATAACATCAACTGTCTCTTTACTTGATATATCATCAAAAGAGATATTCATACTTATATTGATATTTTTATTTTTAATATTTTCTATACATTTATTTATTACATATTTTGTAATCTCTGGGTAAAGCTTGGCTTTTTTGGCTACTTTTAAAAACTCAATAGGTGGTATTGCTTTACCATCATCATCTATATATCTAATTAATGCCTCATATTTAACAGTTCTTTGTAGACTATTATCTACAATAGGCTGAAAATATAGCTCAAATCTATCATTAAATACCCCATACTTTATCTTTTTTATCCAGCTTAGGTTGTCTTCTATATTTTTTTTGATATTTAAAGACTCATCATAAATCATAATCGACTTTAAGTTAGCTCTTGCATAGTGTAGTACTCTTTGGGCGTGTTTATATGCTTGAGAGTAGTCACTTTTTGCTATACCTATAGTGATATTTAAATCTATCTTATTATCATCTATATCAATATCCTCTTTTTCTATCAAAGCTATAAAGTCTTTACACTGAGTATAAAACTGCTCCAACTGATAGTTACTATCTTTTGCTATGATTACAAACTTATCAGCTTCAGCTCTATAGATATTGAACTCTTCAAGAGAAAAATACTCTTTGATTTTATTTGCAAAAGCTATCAAAATCTTATCACCCATATCATCACCCAAAAGGTCATTTATAGCTGAAAATTGATCTATATTTAAAAGTGCCAAAAGATCATCAGATGTTTCACTTAGATCTTTTTTAAGTTTATTTCTATTTGGTAGTTTTGTTAAATCATCTTTATATAGATCTTGTAACTCATGATAAAGTAAAGATTTACTCATCATAGAGATAAGTTTATTCATATCTATTGGTTTTAATACATATTTATCAACACCTAGATCAATAGCCTCAAGTAAATACTCAGTATTTGAAAAGGCCGTAGCCACAATAACAGGTACATGCACATTGATCTCTTTGATGGCTCTTGCCATTTCTAAGCCATTCATTTTTGGCATATTGATATCTGTTATTACTAAATCTATCTCATTTTGATATTTTTTAAAAAGCTCCAATCCCTCCTTGCCATCTTTGGCAATATACTGCTTTTTTGTAAAACTATTTAAGCTTTTTGCAACAATCTCCCTTAGTAGCTGTTCATCTTCAACATATAGTACAACAATGTTTTTTAATGTATTTATTATACTTTTATCCAAATTTTACCTTATTTCAATGCTATTTTAGCTATTATTATAGCATATTTATATTTAATTAGGATTATTTTTTATGCATAAAATTTTGATTATAAGCTGTGGTGGTACTTTTAGTAAGGTTTATGATCCTATAAAAGGGGAGTTGTATATTCCTAAAAATCTAGATATTTTACGTGATCTTTTAAATAGATTTTTTAAGAATAATATAGATTTTATTAAGCTTCAAGAATATATCTATAAAGATAGCTTAGATATGACACAACAAGATAGAGAGGGATTAAAACGGCTTATTTCAAACTCATCATACCATAAATTTATAGTTATACATGGAACTGATACTATGGATTTAAGTGCAAAAGAGATAGAAACACTAGCTATTACACAAAACAAAGAGGTGGTTTTTGTAGGTTCTATGGAGCCTATAAGCTTTAATCCCATAGAAGGCTCTATCAACTTAGGAGTTGCATATGGATTTTTACAATCCAATAATAAAAGTGGTATTTTTTTATCTATGAATGGTATAATCTCTTCTGTAGATAAAATAGTCAAAAATAAACAATTAGGATATTTCCAATGGCAAAAGTAGCTTGTTCTCACTGTAATCTAGAGTTTGAAAAAGATCAAATGATCAAAGAAAACCTAGCAGATAAAGAACTCTATTTTTGCTGTAATGGTTGCCAAGGTGTATATCATCTACTAAGTAATGAAGGACTTGATAGCTTTTATGATAAGCTTGGTAAAAACACCCTAACACCACCAAAAGAGCTAGATCAAAATATAGAAAAGTTTGATTTAGACTCTTTTGAAAAGAGATTTATCAAAACCACCCAAGAAGGATATAAACAAGTAGATCTTATTATAGAGGGTATCCACTGTGCTGCTTGTGTATGGCTTAATGAAAAAATACTTTTTGATACAGATGGTATAATAGAAGCAAATATCAACTTTACCAACTACAAAGCAAGAATAGTTTGGGATGATTCTAAGATAAAATTATCTGAAATAATACTCAAAATAAGAAGTATTGGATATGATGCTTACCCTTATAACTCTAAAATTAGTGATGAGCAGCTTACCAACTCCAAAAGAGACTATTTTATGAGGATGTTTGTAGCAGTCTTTGGCTCTATGAATATTATGATGTTAGCAGTTGCTAAATATAGTGGGTTTTTTAGTGGTATTACTGATGATGTTAAGGCTATGATCCATTTTGGTGAGTTTATAGTGGCTACTCCTGTGCTTTTTTATAGTGGATGGGTCTTTTTTAAGGGTGCATATTTTGGATTTAAAAACAAAATAGTCAATATGGACTCTTTAGTAGCAAGTGGAGCAACACTTACATATTTTTACTCACTTTATGTGATGTTTGGTGGAGCTGGAGAGAGCTATTTTGACTCTGTTGCTATGATTATTACCTTTGTGCTTGTAGGTAAATATCTTGAAGTTGTAGGCAAGAAAAATGCCACTGATACTATAGATACTATAAAAAGCTCTTTACCAATAGATGCAATTATTATAGAAGATGGCAACAAAAAATCAATAAGCGTAGATGAGATACAAGTAGATGATATATTAGAGCTTAAAACTGGTGAAATAGCTCCTGTTGATGGTGTGATAGTAAGTGGAAGTGCTAACTTTGATGAATCAAGTATCACAGGAGAGTCCATACCTCTACACAAAACCATAGGAGATAGAGTCTTTAGTGGCACTATCAATACAAATTCACTTATTAGATACAAGGCTGTTAAGGATTTTTCAAGCTCGACATTGAGCTCTTTTGTTACTCTTATAGAAGATTCTTTAGCATCCAAATCAGATATAGAGAAAAAAGCCAATGAAATATCAAAATATTTTTCTATTACAATACTCTCTTTAGCATTTTTAACATTTATTGGATGGTATTTTTTAACTCCAGAGCTTTTTTATGCTAGTGAGGCTAGTAGGTTTGAAAAATCATTTATTGTTATGATATCTGTTATAGTTATAGCATGTCCTTGTGCTTTGTCTTTAGCTACACCAATAGCCTCTTTGGTAGGAATAAGCCAACTTGCCAAAAACAAACTAGTCTTTAAAGAGTCTAGATTTTTAGAAACCATGGCAAAGGCTACTGTTTTGGTTCTTGATAAAACAGGAACTATTACCCAAGGAAAACTATCAGTTATAGAACAAAAAATAGAAAAAGAGTTTGATATAAACTTGCTTTATACCATAGTTTCTTCATCAAACCATCTAGTAAGCCAAACTATCAAAAAACACCTTGAAGAGCAGTACCAAGATCTAAGCTCATATGAACTAAATGAGTATAAAACCATAGATGCCAAAGGTATGTATGCCATATATAAAGACTCTACACTTCTAGGTGGCAACAAAGCTATGCTAGAAGAGTATAATATAGAGATTAAAGAAAAGAGCAAATCTACTATGTTTTATTTTGCTATAGATGGCAAGCTAATGGCTAGCTTTTATCTTCAAGATATATTAAAGCCCGATGCTATAAAAAGCCTTCAAACACTAAAAAAACAAAACTTAAAACTTATTATGCTAACAGGAGATAATGAGTTTGTAGCCAAAGAGATCTCTTCTAAGGTAGGAATAGATAGCTACCACCACTCTTTAAGCCCTATAGATAAAGCAAACTTTATAGATGCCCTAAAAACAAAAAAAGAGATAGTCGTTATGGCTGGAGATGGTGTTAATGATGCTCTAGCTCTATCAAAAAGCGATATATCAATAGCTATGGGAAGTGGAGCAGATATCTCTATAGCTACAAGTGATGTTATTATACTTGATGACTCTTTAGAAGGGCTTGTTAAGTCTTTTGAAATCTCAAACAAAACTTATAGACTTATCAAACAAAACTTAGGTATCTCTCTTGTTTACAATGCCATAACTATACCTATTGCTATGGCTGGATATGTGATACCTTTAGTTGCGGCTATTTCTATGAGTCTAAGTTCATTACTTGTTGTGGGTAACTCTTTACGGATTAAAAATGGTAAAAAATAGTGAAGTTTTAATCTCAGTTCTTTTAGAAAATCCCTATTTCCAAGAGATAAAAGAGAGAATCCCTGTTCATAAACTATTAAAAAACACTCTAACAAAACATATTTTTGATATGGTTCTTTTTGCAAAATATCAAAATAACCTATTAACTATTGGAGTTCATCACCCTGTAGCTCAGTTTGAGCTAAATAACTTCAAACCAATTTTAATAAAATATGCTAAAATGCTAGATAGATTTAAAGATATACAAGAAGTTAGAGTCTTTAGGTATGAAAAGCTCAAAACTCCCCCTTTAATCAAAGAAAATGATATTATAAAGTACTCTTTTTTTCAAGAAAGATCTTATGGTATATTTGAAAATCATCTAAAAGATGATAAACTATATGATCAAATAGAAGAGATTAGAGATATTATTAAAAAGGAAAAAAACAATGGAAATTAGTGGCACACTCTTTATGATGCTTATAGTATCTTTGGTAGTAGGTTTTTCTATTTTAGCATTTTTTTTATGGGGTGTTAAAAGTGGGCAATTTGATGATTCAAAACGTATGATGGATGGATTGCTTTTTGATAGTGAAGATGATTTAAACGATGCTTATCAAAAAGAGCTTAAAAAAAAACAAGCCTTAGAGAAAAAAGAAGTCAAAAAATAGCTTAGTTTTTATATAAGATCCTTGCAAAAGCAAATATAAGTAGTATTAAGGCTATATCTTTTAAGCCATCATCATAAAGCATCAAAGATAGTGCAAAAAGCATAATAGCAAAAGACTTTATAAAAGGTGTTAAATACTCTTTGAACTCTTTTTTTATATAATCAAACTGCATATCATTGATCACTATACTCATTTCACCACTATTTGCCTTAGATATAAGCTCTTTTATAGATCTAAGATCTCGTGGCATAGATGATATATCATCTATAAGTGTAGCTATTAAGCCCTCTTTCATACCCAAAGCTTTTGGGATATTATCTTGTAAAATAGGTAAAATATCTTTTACACCATTGAAGTTTTCTATATATGTAGTTCCAAGCCCTTCTATTATAGCACTAACTCTTAGGATATAAACAGCATCACTAGGAAGTTTAAATGGTAGATTTCTAGTGCTTTCTAAAACTTCAAAAGCTAGTTTTTGCATACTCTCACTTGATAGATTTTCATTTGAAAATATCTCAAACATTCTTTGACTAAACTCTATCATAAGTGATTTTGGTGCTTCATAAGTGATAGTTCCAAGCCTTTTGTTTGCTCCTATAAAGCCTTCAAAATCCTCTTTATTTGCTGCATCTATAAGCTCAATAATAGCCACTCTTATATCATTTGGTATAGCTTTTACCATCCCAAAATCAAGTAAGATTAGATCTCCTTTTGGACTAACTAGCAAGTTACCAGGATGTGGATCAGCATGAAAGTAACCATTTACCAACATCTGCTGGGTATAAAAATCAACTAGTTTTGATATAAGTGGTCTAAAGTCTATATCAAAGCTCTTTAAAGCCTCTTTATCATCAAACCTAAATCCCTCTTCAAAGCTCATAACAATAGCATCTTCACTACAATACTCTTCATAAGCCTTTGGAAACAAAATCCCACTATCTTTATAAATTTTGCTAAACTTTTTTAGATTTTCAAGCTCTATTTTTAAGTTGCTCTCTTCTTGTATCATAGATGAAAACTCACTTATAACAGCGTCAATTGAGTTTTTGGTATAGTAAGAAAAAAGAGGTTTAAATAGAGTATTAAAAAAGTTTAATATCCTTATATCTACTAAAACTTGCTTTTGAATACCATATCTTCTTAGTTTAACTGCTACTTTTGTACCATCTTCTAGATATCCTATATGAACCTGTCCTATAGAAGCACTTGCTATTGGACTCTTTTCAAAGTTTTGAAATATATTTTTAGGAAATGCTTTTTCAAAAACTTTAGTAAACTCTTTTTCTTTCATAGAAGGAAGCTTATCATGAAGCTCTTTTAGCTCCACTAAGTACTCTGTATCAAAAAAGTCACTTCTTGTAGCAAGAACTTGAGCTAACTTTATAAAACTAGCTCCTAGATAGACAATAGTCTGCTTTAGCTGATATGGTAAAAGTGGTTTTATATATAAAAAGCTATCCTTTTTTTTAATAATCAAAAAAAGAGTTAATAAAAATCTAAATATTAAATATACTCTTTTTATAGAGTAGTACTTTATATTAGTAAAAAAAGAGTCTATTTTAGCTCCTCTTTTAGCTTTTGTAAATCATCTTTTGTAGCAACTCCAAGCTCATCTAATATCTCTTTTACCATCTCTTTGATTTTAGATTTGATTCTTTCATCCTCTTCTTTGCCCTTTTGCTCCAAAGAATCTAAAAAACTCTTTGCATCATCTGTTTTGATTTTACCTTTTTCTTCAAGAGCTTTTAACTCTTTTTCTACTCTTTCTTTTAGTAGTACTGCTCCACCTAAACTTGTATAGATTATCTCTTTTAGCATAATATATCCTTTGGATTGATTTTAACACTAAGTACTTTAATAAAAAATTAATATTTCATCTAATTTATATATTTTACATTCTATATCTCTTTAGGCAATAGAATAATTTAAATATTAATAAATAGATAACTTTTAAGCAAATTATAATATTAAATCTTATATAATTACATAAATTACTTAAAGGATTATTATGCTTAAAAAATCATTACTATTATCTAGTTTACTACTTTTTGGTACTCAAGCTTACTCAGATCAGTACTTTATAGGTGCTAAGGCTGGTTCTACATGGACAAAAGATAAGTTTTCTTGCTCTTATGGAAGCTCAGGTAGCGACAATACCTCAGCATTTGTTATGGATTTCAAAGGTGGTAAGATCATAGACGATACGCATAGACTCTCTTTGGGATATAGCCCTATTTTTCACTCTGGAGCGAAGATACATAGAGTTTTAGCTAATTATGACTATCTTATCCCTATGGAAGATAGAAGTAAACTTTATGCTGGAGCTCACTTTGGATCTGTATCTTTAAGATCAGATGATACAGACTTCAATACCACTGATATTGCCTATGGAGTTCAAGCTGGATATATCAAAGAGTTACAAGAAAATATTGATTTAGAATTTGGAGCTAAATATACTAAATACAATATTAGTAAATCTTATAATGACTCTATAGGTCAATGTAATCTTAAACTAGAAAATGACTTTACCCTACTTGTAGGTCTAAACTATAGATTTTAAGTAAATTTCCATACAATAGATCTATTGTATGGAACTATCTTACTATTTTATCTACAACTTTTCTTACTCTTGGAGCAACAACAGTTATTATAGGTATAGCACAAGCAGCAGCTTTTACAAAAGCCTCCATCCACCTATAAAAAAACCCATCTATAAAGCCTAGATTTATAAATGTAATAATAAAGCTCATAATACAGCTCATAACTGTTCCCATTATCAAAGCAAAAATATATTTTTCATATTTTCTATCTATCATTAATAACTTCTTTATATATTATATTTTATACTTCTTGGTGGTAAATAAAAGGAGCATTTAATACATCTTTTAGTTTACTTCTAGTTTCTAAAGAGACTTTAAACTGATTTCCCAATTTTGGGCATTGTAGTGCCTCTTTTGTAAGTTTTTTAGTTTTTTGATTTGAGAAGTTTTTATATACAAAACCTTAGCTCTATTTTGAAGCATAAAAAACCCTTTTATTTGTATAATGATCCAATTTTATCTGAACTAAGATTAATAACTATTAAAATAAATTTTAAAAAACTATCAGCTAACGTTCCATTAACGAGCAAATTATACAATTTTTATAATTAGACTCATTAATTTATAGGGCTATAATCAAGCAGTACCAAAAGTTTTTCTAGTTTTATTTATAAAAACCAATAGTTTATACTAAACAGCGAACGACCAATCTCGAAGCTCATCCCATTAAATCTCTAACAACGACTTATATGATATCTCTGGGCAGAGTAATTTACGATTATCAATCACCATATAAACTATTGGGTCATTTGCAATAAAAAGCTTGCTCTTTATAGCTTTATGATAAATCAAAGGGGAATGACAGCTCCCCTAGCAAGAGTTACATACCTAGTATTTCTCTTGAAGATTCACTAAGCTCTATTGTTAGCTTTTTTAAAGCATTAGTTGCAGCAATCTCATCTTCATATTGTGAAATAGTGGCTCTAATCTCTTTTAATTTTTGAGATATTACATCATTATCCCAGTAGTTATAACTAAAAGAAAAACCCTCATTTGACTCAAACACTCCATGATCTAGTTTTTTAAATCTTGAAACTATATCAAAAAGTGATTCATCTTTGTTTTTTGTTTTTGATAGACAGCTATCTAGCAGCTGAATATGATATTTTTTCTTATTGATATAATTGATTTTTTTACTTATACCTTCACGAATATTGAACTCAAAAACAGCCTCTTTGATATCCATCATATCTTCATAAATTTCAATTACTTTTGTGTGGTCAGATATGTTTTTTTCTATCTCATTTTCTACATCTTTGACAATATCTTCTACTGTACTTGTAAGTAAGCTTGCATAATTTATATCAAATGTATTGAATTTTTTGCTATAGCTACCACCTCTATAAAACTCTGGAATAATTTCAGAGAAATCATATTTTTTAAGTGTCTCTAAAATCTTGTGTGCTTTGTTACCTGTTACTTCAAATCTCTCTTTTTTAGATAATATAAAATTTCTCATAAAAACTCCTAGTTTTGATATGATGAAATTGTACCAATCTAAGTGGACTAAAATATGTCCAATATTAGTGATATAGTTTTCATATAATATAACAAGGAAATGATTATGCATAAGACAAAATATTCTATGATAAAAAAAGATTTTTTTAAAAATCTAGAAGCGACACTAGATAAATCTATAATATTTCAAATAACAGATGTTTATAGCGAGTGCTACTATCCAATCTTTGCAGATATAAGATTTAAAAGAGTTGCAAATGATATGAGTATAGATTTAGCACTACTATCATGGTCAAATGATACACAAAAATATGCAACAATAGATAAAGCATATTTTACAGATTTTGAAGATGCACAAGATATAATCGAATTTGCAGCTAAACACTATGAGCCAATAGTAGAAAAGCTATTTGCTATGTTTAAAGAGGTTAGATATTTTTGGACATTTAAAGAGTTTTTTCATAAAGCAGAAAATCACACATATATCATCCACTATAAGCTACTAAATGATTTACCATATAATAAATGGAAAGAGCTTCTTGATAGTATGAATTTTACCCCTATTATCGATATACCTCTAGTAAAAGCGATAGATGACATCAGACACACAACTATCGAAAATATCATAAGACCCATAGTGTTTAATGGATTTTATAGCAATGGCGTAGAGATTAGTGTAGATTTAGATGAGAGTGATTATCCAGTATATGAATATGATGGCGATAGATTCAAATGTGGTAAAATCACAAAAGAGCAGATAATGGAGGTGGTGTTTGGATAGATATACTTTAAAGAACAGCATACTTATTTATCACCAGTTAAAAATCTATAAATGTTTATCTCAATGGGATTAAAAAGCAGTGTAATGCTATAATGTTAGATTGAATTTAAACTAAGAAAAGTATGTCTTGAAAAATGGTGGTAGTGTAAAACTATTGACTAACAGTGAGAATAAAAAGGATGAGAAATGAGCAACGAGCAAAAAGTAACAAATGATATAAAAGTGCCAAATAAAGATTTAGAAATCTTAAAAACTCACTTTTCACATTGTTTTGACAAAGATGGAAAATTTGACATAGTGAAGTTTCAAAGCCAACTAAACACTCAAAACCTAGAACTCACAACTGAAAAAGAGAGTTATGGTTTAGAGTGGCTTGGCAAAAGTTATGCACGGCTTTTGGCAAGCGACCCTGCAACTACTTTACTAAAAGCAGATGAGAACCACAATAGTAAACCAGAAAATATCAATTCTGAAAACTTGCTTATCAAAGGCGACAATTTAGAAGTGCTAAAACACCTTGCCAATGCTTATTATGAAAAAGTAAAAATGATATACATAGACCCACCATACAACACAGGCAACGATGGTTTTGTATATAACGATGATAGAAAATTTACCGTAAGAGAACTGCAAAATTTAATAGGTATAGATGAGGAAAAAGCCAATCGAATTTTAGACTTTACCAAAAGCAGTAGCAACAGCCATTCTGCTTGGCTTACTTTTATGTATCCACGACTCTATATTGCCAAACAATTATTAAAAGATGATGGGGTTATTTTTGTTTCTATTGATGATAATGAAGTGGCACAGTTGCGATTGTTGATGGATGAAGTGTTTGGGGAAGAGAATTTTGTAGTTAATGCAATATGGGAAAAAGTGAAAATTAGAAAAAATTCAGCAAAAGAATTTTCAGATTCACATGACCATATTTTAATATTTTGTAAAAACAAGTCTTATTGGGTTCGCAACTTATTGCCGAGAAAAGAAATATCTAACTATAAAAATCCAGATAATGATGAAAGAGGAGTGTGGATACCAATACCAATACATGCCAATCATAAATATGATGCAAATTATAAAATAACTAAACCTAATGGCGTTGTTTTAGAAAGACCAAAAAATAATTATTGGAGATTAAGTGAAGAAAATTTTCAGAAACATGTTGAAGAAAACAGAATTTGGTGGGGGAATGACAATAGTTATCCTATGATAAAGAGGTTTTTAAGTGAAGTTCAAAATGGATTAGTGCCTAAAAGTATTTTTTATTACGACGAAGTTGGAGGTAATCCTCATGGAGATTCAGAATTAAAAAAATTATTTGAAGGAAATAAACTTTTTGAAAATCCTAAATCCGTAGGTTTACTAAAAAACATTATAACAATTGGTTCATCGGAAACTGATATTATCCTAGACTTCTTCGCTGGTTCAGGAACTACAGGTCACGCAGTTATGCAGCTAAATGCCGAAGATGGTGGAAATAGAAAGTTCATTTTAGTGCAACTACCCGAACCCATAGACCCAAAGAAAAATAAAGTAGCTTATAATTTTGTCAAAGAAGAAATCAAAGCAGAGCCAACTATTTTTGAAATTACCAAAGAACGATTACTCCGTGCTGCTAAAAAAATCAACGCAGAACTTGATGAAAAAATCGATAAGCTAAAAAATGAACTGCCTACAGATGAAACCAAAGCAGAAATTGAAAAATTAGAAAACCTAAAAACACAAAACAACTTCAAAGTCTATGAAACCGCACCTATTTGGGAAGATTATGATTTTGAAGCCGAGGAGTTTGATAGTTCGCAAACGCTGTTTGATACAGGTAAACTTTTAGAAGATGATATCAAAGCATTACTCACTACTTGGAAAACTTATGATGGTATTGCTTTAACACAAGATTTAGAAAGTGTTGATTTAAACGGTTATACCGCATATTATGGTAACGGCAGATTGTATTTAATGCACAAGGGATTTACTACCGAAAGTCTAAAAGCACTTTTGGAAAAAATAGATACCGACAACCATTTTGAACCTAAAAGCATCATCGCCTTTGGCTATCATTTTGAAAGTGCAAGGTTGCGAGAGATTTCTGAAAATGTAAAAACTTACAACAACAAGAAAAAAAGCGATATTGATTTTATAACAAGGTATTGATATGCAAGGATTTAATTTTGAGAAAAATCTAAACCATCAATCACACGCAGTAGATAGCACTATTACCGTGTTTGAAAATATTAGCATTGTTCAGCCAATGGAAGCGGATAAAAACTATATCAATCCTGCATTTGATTTTTTGAGTGATAGTGCTTATCCACAAAATTTAAGAACTCTTCATCAGAGTAATGGAATTGATGAGAAAATAAAACGAAACAGCAACATCATTGATATTATGATGGAAACAGGAACAGGTAAAACATATACTTACACCAAAACTATTTTTGAACTCAATAAAAATTATGGTATTTTCAAATTTATTGTTGTAGTACCAACTTTGTCTATCAAGGCAGGAACTATCGACTTTTTGAAATCTGATAGTAGCCGTGAACATTTCAAAGAGCAATACGGAAAAACACTTCACTTGCACATTGTTGAAAGTCAGAAAAAAAACAAGAGTAAAAAGTCGTTTATTCCACCTGCAGTAAGCAGTTTTGTAAATGCTGGAAACTTTGAGAAAAATAGTATTCAAGTTTTGATTATCAATGCAGGTATGATTAACTCTGAAACAATGCAAAAGAGTTTTGATAAAAGGTTGTTTGATAAATACACCGTTGCATTTGATGCTATAGCAGCAACGAAATCTTTTATGATTATTGATGAACCTCACAAATTTGGACAAGACAACAAAACTTGGGAAAACATACAAAAAATGAAACCTCAATTTATTTTGCGTTATGGTGCGACTTTCCCTGATAAAGAAATTAAAGTAAAGAATGTTTTAACTGGTAAATCCGAAAAGCAAACCACCAAAGATTATCATAATCTAATTTATCAATTAACAGCTATTGATTCATTCAATAATAATTTGGTAAAAGGAGTTATTGGACACATTACAGAATTTAATGCAGGACAAAACGCAATCGTAAAATTCATAGATTCAGACGGTACAGAAGCCAGTTTTGAATTGATTGAAAATAATAAAAGTAAAACGGTTAAGCTTAAAAAGAAAGAGAGTTTACAAACGGTTCATTCTGAAATGAGTGATTTGTCAATTGAGAATCTAAATAAAAGCACAGTAGTTTTAAGTAACGGTTTGGAAATGAAAAAGGGAGATAAAATAAACCCTTATTCGTATGCCGAAAAGTTGCAAGAAACAATGATTCAAAAGGCTATCAAACACCATTTTGAAATTGAAAAACAACTCTTAACAAGAGAAGTAAGAATAAAGCCACTGACACTTTTTTTCATTGACAACATAGACGAATATAGAAATAATGAAGGATATATCAGAAATACCGTTGAGCAATATGTCAAAGCCGAAATTGAAAAATTACTAAAAATAGAAAAGGACACTTTTTATAAAGCATACCTTGAAAAAACATTGATTGACCTTTCTGCCACACACGCAGGTTATTTCTCAAAAGACAATACAGGAAAAGACGAAGCCATTGAAAAAGAGATAAGTGAAATTTTGCACGACAAACAAGCAATGCTTGATTTGGAAAACCCGAGACGATTTATTTTTTCTAAATGGACTTTGCGTGAAGGATGGGATAATCCAAATGTATTTCAAATCTGTAAACTTCGTAGTAGTGGAAGTGAAATCTCAAAATTACAAGAAGTTGGGCGTGGATTGCGTTTACCAGTTAATGAATATGGCAATCGTGTGAAGGATGAGCAATTTTATCTCAACTACTTTGTGGACTTTACCGAAAGCGATTTTGTAGATAAATTGGTAAGCGAAATCAATGAAAAATCAGGAGCAATTTCTATTGAAGAAGTTTCTGACAAACTTACAGAGCTAATGATTAAAAAGATTTGTGAACTTTATGAAACTACTGAAGATGAACTTTTGGAAGTGCTTGACGAAAACAATGTAATCACACGAACAAACTCATTTAAAGCAGGTGGTTTTGACTATATCAAACAAAACTATTCAAGAATTTTTGAGGGAGTTAATTCAAATAAAGTTCGCAAAGCAACTGACTCTAAAAAGAAAATAGTAGTTAGAACAGAGAAGTACCAAGAATTAAAAGACCTTTGGGAAAAACTAAACGAGAAAGTTATCCTTGAATATAAGTTTGATAATGAAGAAGACTTCAAAACACTATTTATAGAATTTCTAAAAGCACAAAAAGATAATTTTGTCATTGACGGAATTAACGATAAGGTTTCTAAAGTTGAGTTCAAGGATAATAAAGCGTTCATAAATGAAGCCGAATCAGTTTACAACCGAAAAGTTTCTACTATTTCAACAATGAAATATAGTGATTTTTTGAAAGAGCTTTCAAGAATTATAAATATAAATATCACAACTCTTCATCAAGCAATCATTGATGCAGGAACAGATATAAACAAGTATCTAAACCAGACGACACTTAGAGTTATAAAACAGAATTTTGACATTTTCTTAATGACACAAGCTTTTGACAAATATTCGATTGAATATAAAAAGGTTTCAAACAGCATACATCCGACAAAACTAACGGATGAAAATGGAAATGTTCTAAAAGAAATTTCTGCATCTGATGTAGGTGTATTGTTTTCAGAAGAAGATGTAGCAGACTCATACTTTTTTGAAGAGCTGTATTACGATTCAGAATTAGAGAAAACAAATATCAAATCCGAAATTGATGAAGTTATTGTGTTTACTAAAATTCCAAAGAACTCAATTAAAATTCCAGTTGCAGGTGGCAAATCATATTCGCCTGACTTTGCTTATGTGCTAAAGTTCAAAGATGGAGAGAAAAAACTACACTTTATTGTTGAAACCAAAAATGTAAACAGTGAAGCTGAACTTCGAGATGAAGAAAGATTTAAAATAAAACACGCTGAAAAGTTCTTTGGTGACAAAGTAAAAATCGAGTTCAAGACACAGTTTAGTAACAATAAAATAGTTGATCTAATAAAAGAATTAGCAGTAAATGAATAAGTTTTGTATTGCCATATTGTATGCCTCCCCAAGAACCGCACTACATAAAACAGAATAATACTAATAAAATAAAACATTAGAGGAGATTTGGAGACCGTTAAATATTCCGTGTCAAGCAAATTCTGATAGGAGAAATCCTACCACACCATAACTTAAAAATTTGATTAAATTTTAAGCTCATTATCCAATCTACCCTCGTTGTGCTTGCACTCTCTTTAAGAAAAAATATAGCCAATTGAGATAGAGTTAAACTCCGGTTCCAAACTGGCATACTCCATTTTTTATAGCCATTTTAACATATAGTATTTTTTTCTTAAATTTCACCTCTAATAAAACTATAAACTATCCCTAAATATTCATGAAAAGCCGATTCGCTTTTTCTAAGATTTTTTGCACTAAAGTCATATAAAGAACTCCATCCATAATATACACTATGTCCTGTAGGACTAGCTATTGCATTAAGTCCCTCTTTTTTAAAAAGCATCATAGCTCGCATCATATGATCAGCACTTGTTACTACTATAAGCTTTTTGTCTTTTACTATTTTTTTAGCCTCTTGTGCTTCTTGTTGAGTATCTTTTGTAGTATCAAGTGTAATAATATCTTTTTCATCAACTCCCAAAGCAATAGCAAGTCTTTTTTGCATTTGTGCTTGGCTATTTGGATCATCAAAGGCATACCCTGAAACTATAAACTTAATATTCTTTAACTGCTGATAGTGTCTTATTCCTTCTACAAGTCTGTTGATAGAGACTGGATGTACTTGTGAAGTTATAGGCAAAAGCTCATTTGTTCTATGACCACTTCCTAAAACCATCACATACTCTACATCTGCTGGTGTCATTAAAAGAGATGAGTGGTAATTTTCCAAAGGCTCTATAAGAAAGTTTGATATTAATTCATTTGAAAGCAATACAAACCAAATAATTCCAATAACTATAAAAATTTTTGCTTTTTTATATGACTTTAAATACAAAAAAGCTAATCCTACAATAAGTATAAAAATTCCTATTGGTATAGGAAGTAAAAATGCTGATATGATCTTTTTTAGTAAAAACATATTTAGCCTATTATAGCTGATGTATAACCAACTACACTACTATCATCACCACTTGCATCAAAGCTTGTTCTATAATCAAGAACTTTTGTATTAAAGTCTTGTTTTATAGCAATATCTAGTATTGCTTTTAGCCCTATCATACCACATGCCTCACATCCCATATCAAGCATATCTAGGTTTTTATTTGCTATAGCATTAATACATATACTATCAAGCTCATTTGCCTCTTTTTGGGTATAAAAGTGGCTTAAATCTGTGCTTATTACTAGCAAAGTATCTTTTTGACTTAAGATATACTCTATCATCTTAGCTAAGCTTTGATAGCCTATCTTGCCATATACTATCTCTACTATTTTGGATTTAGGAAAATAGTACTTTATAAAAGGTATTTGAGTTTGAGTAGAGTGTTCTTTATGTGCATTAGCTTCAAATGTAAGCTCTTTAAATCTAGATATTAGCTTTTTTGAGTACTCCAAATCCACCTCTATTTCACCAAATGGTGTAGAGTATCCATCATATAGTGCCACACTAGCTCCATCAAGATATACTCTATGGCTAGGACCTATAATAACAACTCTTTGATACTCTTTATATGAAGCTATTTTATAAGCTATATTTGCACTAAATCCACTATAAATATATCCTGCATGTGGGCTAATAATAGCTTTTGGCTCAAAAGGAGCCTTTAGGTCAAGCTTTACATCTTCTAAGATTTTATTAAAATGGTCAAAATATCTTAAAACCTCATCTTTACTATCTGGATAAAATGTACCTCTAAAGTTTTCTTCTTTTATCATTGCCATACTCCACTTATTTTTGTATTACATTTTGGGCATATCCCACTATCTTTTATTTTATTGTAAGATATTGTATAGTCCTCTCTTTTTATTAATATCTCTTTGCAATTTGGACAAATAGTATCTCCATCAACAACGATATTACCCATATAAATATACTCTAGCCCTTCTTCTTTACCGATATCATAAGCTTTTTGAAGCAACTCTTTTGGAGTTCTTTGTATATTTGTCTCTTTATAGTCTGGATGAAAGGCACTTATATGCCACGGTACATCAGATCCTAACTCTTTGGCTATAAAAGAGGCTATTTGTCTTAGTTCTTTTGTACTATCATTTTTACTTGGTATTATCAAGGTGGTTACCTCTAGCCATATACCATTGGCTTTAAATCTTTTAAGATTATCCAAAATCACATCCAAATCCCCAAATAGCACTTTTTTGTAGTACTCTTTATTGTATGATTTAAGATCTACATTTACACCATCTATAACTCCGACCATATCATCAATAACTTCTTTTGATTCAAAACCATTGGTAACAAAAACATTTTTTATCCCTAGCTTTTTTGATTCTAATGCACACTCTTTTGCATATGGATAAAATATAGTTGGTTCATTGTAGGTATATGATATAGAAGCACATCCATACTCATATGCTATTTGTGCCATCTGCTTTGGTGATATATAGTTATCTTTTTTAATATCTTTACTTTGAGATATTTGCCAATTTTGACAAAATGGACACTTAAAGTTGCATCCTACTGTACCAAATGAAAGAGATTTGGTATTGGGTAGGAAATGATAAAGTGGCTTTTTTTCTATAGGATCTATATTTAAAGCACTTACATATCCAAAGACTTCACAAACTATTTCCTCGCCTGTGTTTTTATTTACTCCACAAATACCAACCTGACCTTTGCTAAGTGAACAATAGTGCGAACACAACATACATACTAGTTTATTTGAATTTTCTTTTTGTTTAAAATATTTCATACTTTATTATAGCATATTTTAGGTAAGTTTGCTAGATTATGGTCAATAGTCGATGGTTGTTAGTTATTAGTGAGTAGTAAATAGTGTTATGAATTAAGCATTTGGAAGTAAGGTTTCAACCTTACCATATCAATAACAACTTGCTAGATAAAATATCACTTCTCGCAATCAATATTTGGTAAGGTAAAATGCCTCACTTCCATCATAAATATTATTAGTATCTAAAAATATTTTATTTGCCATACTTATCTACCCTATGTTGATTATATTCTTTTTCTGCGTTTAGCCCACCTGTAAAAGACCCTCTATATTTTGATAAATATTCTTCCTTTGCTTCTTGATAACTTAAGTTCTTTTCTTTAATTTCTTGTGTATCTGTTCTATTTTCAAGTTCTTTAATATTAATATTAAAATTAAAATTTTTAAATAATTCTTTTATAAAACCAACTTGTTCAACTGGTACTCCAACTAACAAAATATCTTTTTTATCATTATTTAGAATTATTCCCATATTAATCCCTTTAGAATAAATTAGTTTAAGTATTATATCATATTTTGTGTAAGTTTGCTAGATTATGGTCAATAGTCGTTAGTTATTAGTGAATAGTAAATAGTGTTATGTATTAAGAATTTGGAAGTAAGGTTTCAACCTTACCATATATGTTGTAGTAATGGTGGTCACAACAGGACTTGAACCTGTGACCCCTACCATGTCAAGGTAGTGCTCTACCAACTGAGCTATGCGACCGTGTTGTCTTGAAAAATTGCAAAATTTTTTAAGTAATACTAGCTATGCGACCAATGTACCCTAAAAACTGTAATTTTTAAATAAACCATCGCATTATAGCAAAGAATATTTTAATCTTTGCTAAAAGTTAAGCCCAAATCCATTTACATCAAATCCGCCACCAAAACTAGCAAAATTTGGATCCATATATCCATATTTTGCACTTATATTTCTCAAGGTTTGTATATCACCCTTTGGATCTAGGTATTGTGGACATACCATAGTGCAATTTCCACACATTGTACAATCCCAAATACCATCATTTTGCACTATATCAATATGCTCTTTTTGATTTTCTTCTTTTTTATCATCGACATATCTTAAAACTCTACTTAAAACATATGGTCCAGCAAATTTGGGATTTACTTCATAAACAGGACACGAACTATAGCAACTTTGACATAAGATACAGTTGCTTTGTCTATCTATTTTGGCTACATCTTCTTTTGTAACTTTTGTTTTTTGAGGATTTAGTATATAGCTTTTATTTTCTTTTATTTTAGTAGATATTAAACTATTTTCTACTACCAAATCTCTTATTACTTGAAGGTTTTTTAAAGGCTCTACTTTCATATTGTCTTTAATAAATACTTTACAAGCAAGTACTTCTTTGCCATCAACAATACAAGCACAGCTCCCACAAACTCCACTTCTGCAGCCTTGAGAGAAGGTAAATGTTCTATCAAGATTTTTTTTGATATATCTAAAACCCTCCAGTAGGGTTTGCTTTTTATCTTCTAGCAAAAAACTCTCTTTATTTGCTCTTTGTATAGTTATTTTCATCTTACATCTCCAAAATCAACAGCTAAAATCCCATCTATTCTTGAAGCTACTGATATCTTTTCAAAAGAGCTATTTTCATCTGGATAGTCAAGCCTATAGTGGCTTCCTCTACTTTCACATCTACTTATAGCACTTACTACTATGATTTCACTAAGTTCTAGCATATTACCAAACTCTATAAACTCTACTAGATTTTTATTATAGACTCTACTTTTATCATCAAGCCCCATAAAGCTAAACTCTTTTTGCCACTGTCTTATTTGAGACAAAACTGCTTTCATATGCAAATCAGTCCTAAAAAGCCCCATATTTTTATAAAAAATCTTCCCCATAAATTCTCTTTTTTCATAAAAATCTATCTGATTAGAAAAGCTAAAAACTCCATTTATAAAAGCACTATCACTTAAATATTGTTTTGTATTTGTATCGACTATTTTATTTACTTTAGCATTACTTGCACTTTGTCCTGCTATTTTACCAAAGACCAAAGCCTCAAGCAAAGAGTTACCACCAAGACGATTTGCCCCATGAACCAAAGTATCAGCACACTCTCCACAAGCAAAAAGATTATTTATATCTGTTTGAGCATTTTTATTAGTTTTGATCCCTCCCATGCTATAATGAGCTGCTGGAGCAATAGCTACAACTTCGTTGATAATATCTTTATTTGCATATGTTGAAGCTATAGAGATCTCTTGAGGAAGCTTTTCTTTAATAAAACTAGCTCCAAGATGTCTTATATCCAAAAAAACCTTTGATGTTTTTAGCTTTTCAAAAACTGCACGAGAGACTATATCTCTACTTTGAAGCTCATCTACAAATCTTTTACCATCGCTATCAACTAGGTAACCACCTTCAGCTCTAGCACTCTCACTTAATAAAAGTGCATTTTCTTCTAGTGCTGTTGGATGAAACTGAACAAACTCCATATTTGATAGCCTACACCCTGCTCTAAAAGCAGCAGCTATACCATCACCTGTAACGCTATAAGAGTTGGTTGTAAATCCTTCATATATTGCACTATACCCACCTGTTGCTATAATAGTTGAATTTGCTAAAATCTGCTCTACTAATATAGTTTTGATATCTAAAAATGTGGCTCCATAGCAAATATCTCCTTCAACTATTAAGTTTAAAAGCATCATCTCTTCCTTAAACTCTACTCCAAGCTTTAAGGCATAATCAAACATAGTCTGAACTATCTTTAGTCCTGTATAATCACTTGCATAACAAGCTCTTTTATGGCTACTTCCCCCTAATCTTCTTTGCTCAAACTCACCATTTTCATCCTTGCTAAAGACCACTCCCATACTATCAATCCATTCTAAAGACTCTTTTGCCTCTTCGCATAAAATCTTAATCATATCTATATTTGCTAAATTATGAGATGATTTATAAGTATCTTCTATATGAGAGCTTATACTATCTTTGCTATCTAAAGAGATATTGATCCCACCTTGAGCTTGAACACTACTACTTACGGTAATTGCCTGTTTTGATACAACTAATACATTTTTACCATTTTCTTTTGCTTTAATAGCAGCACTAAGCCCTGCTATACCACTACCTATTATAAGTACATCATATATCATTTTTCCCAAAACTCCTTAAGAGGTGGTACATTATTTGTTGATTTTTCCTCTATTTCTTCTTTGATATCTTCATCTTCATAATCATATGCTTCATTTTCATCAAAATCATCTAGGCTTTTTAGCTCTTTTAACTCTTCAAACTCCATATTATCCAAAGCCTCTAAAGTTTTTAAAAGTTCACTCTCTTCATCTATATCTTGAGTTTTACACTTTTTTACACTCTTTATATTAGAATCTATCTTTTTTTCTATAGTGGGCTGATTACAACTATCCACAACATTGAACTCTCTCATTATTTTTTCATATGTGTCAAAATCAAGCATTATAAAAGATGGCTTACCATCTCTTAGTATAATAGCCTTATTTATCTCATGATTTGCTAGTTTATCAAATATCATCTTACTTTTTCTAATAAGCTCAGTTGATGAGAACATCTCTTTTGATGAGTATAATAAATAATCCATTTTAAATCCTTTTGTATTATAATATGTATTATTGTTTGTATTTTATTACAAACTCTTGTATATTACTATATATTGCATCTACTAATCTTTGTCTTGATTCTACACTAGCCCATGCTATATGAGGTGTTATTAAAACTCTATTTTTATTTTGGATAGATAAAAGTGGGTGATTTTCTTTCATAGGCTCAACTTCTAGAACATCTAGCCCAAAATACAGCTCTTTTTCATCAACTATTCTTGCAATATCATCTTCATTTATTATCCCACCTCTTCCAAGATTGACAATAATTGCTCCTTCTTTTATCATAGATAAATTTGTATAATTTAACAAATTTTTAGTTGTACTATTAAGTGGAGCATGTATAGATATAATATCACTATTTTTTAAAAGTTCTTCTAAAGATACTTTTTTATAGTTTGTATTATTATTTGTACCAGAAGTTGAATAATAGCTCACATTACAATCAAATACTTTTGCAATATCAGCTACCTTTCTTCCTATTTCTCCCAGTCCTACAATACCCCAATTTTTGTTTTGTAGTTCATAAAATGGTACGTCAAGATTTGCAAATATCTCACTTTTGCACCATGCACCACTTCTACTATAATTTGTATAGTAGTTTAGTTTTTGTATTAGATTTAAAACTAATGCAAAAGTAAGCTGCACTACTGAAGCTGTTGAGTAGCCTTTGACATTTTTAATCTCAATATTTTTAGCTCTAGCATACTCTAAGTCAATATTATTCATACCTGTTGCTGCTACACAAATAAGTTTTAGATTTGTATTATCTATTATATTTCTATCAATTACTACTTTGTTTGTAATAACTATATCAGCATTTTTAAGTCTTGTGATTGTATCATTGTATGAAGTGTTTGCATAAACTTCTACATCTCCAAAGTTTTTAAACTTTGCTATATCTATATCAGATCCTAGTGTATCAAAATCTACAAATACTATTTTCACTTGTACTCCAATATGTAAATTAATACATATTGTAGCACAAAAACTTTAAATCTTTAGTTTAAAGCTATAGTTTCACTTATAATTCCTGATTCACCTAGCTTTTGGCAAATAGTACTATCATTATTATTTACTACTATAGATATATTTTTTTCATCAACGCTCAAAGAGATACACTCTTTTTCATTATCTTTATAGATTACTTTTTTATCTGCTATATCCCAAGTTTTTGGGTTGAGTGAGACTACATCGCTTATCTTATCAATCTTTTGATTTAACAAATAGTAGCTTTGAAGGTTGGACTTAAGAGTAAAAATATCTTGCTTTATTGCATTTACCTTTGCATCACTTCCTATATTGCCTAGCTTTGGTAAGGCTAGCATTGCTATAATACCTATGATTACAACCACAAAAATAATCTCCAATAAACTAAAACCCTTTTTCAAAATAACTCCTTATAATAAAATATATTATAATTCTAGCCCTTATTAGCTTAAAATATTATTAAAAGTTATTTTTATACGCTTATTGGGGTATTTATTATTGGTAAATAGTGCTATATATTAAGTATTAAGAATATATGATTTTTTAACTCACAACTCACTACTAACTTATTTTATTTATTCCCAAATATTTCCTCAGCCCATTGTGTGATATTACCTCTAAGAACTTTTTTAAGTTTGATTGCAAATATTTTTATAAGTTCTTGTCTATTTTTAGTTGATCTTAGTAGTGTTGTTAGGGCATTTGTATATTTATTGACATAAAAGTTATCTATTTGAAGATTACTACCTAAAATCACTACTTTACAGCTATTATCTATCCTAGATAGTACCATTTGCATAGTTTTATTTGACATATTTTGTGCCTCATCAACTATAATAAAAGAGTTACTAAGTGTTCTTCCTCTCATCTCTCCTACCCACATAGTCTCTATACCATAGTTGTTTATCATCATTTCAACTCTTGCGTTTATTTCACCCTCTTCTAGCTCTTCATAAAAAGCTTTAGAACTCTTTTTTCTTTTGTGTTCACTTCTTACAATATAATTTAAACTATCCATCAAAGGGTGGTTATAGATTCTAAATTTCTCTTCAAAGCCTGGTAGATACCCTATATCTTCACCTTTATCAAGGGACTCTATAGAGTTTCTTATATAAATAATCTTTTGATACTCTCTTTTTTTAACAAGCTTCAAAGCTGCACTAAGAGCCAAAAGTGTCTTTCCACTTCCTGCTATTGCCTCAACTATTAAAACATTATAAAATGGATTTAAAAGTGCATTAGAAAAAAACAACTGCTCTTTGTTAAGGGGAACTATAACTTGATCTCTTAAAAATTCTTCATCAAGTATAGATATTTTTTCATTTATAATAGCTGCTAATATAATTTGATCAGAAGATTTGACTTTAAAACAGTAACAAAAGTTATTTGCTTTATACTCTTTATCATAATCATATATTGAGGCATTTGATAGATATTCTATATCTTCAAACTCTATTTCTATATTTTTGATAAAGTTTATATCAAGTTCACCATCACCCTCACCAACTATAGATTTACTATTTAGATTAAGAGATATAGCTCTTATTTTTGCCATAACATCTAGTGTCAAAAAAACTATCTCTTTTGGATAATAGCTATTTGCAAACTCACAAACTTCAAGTATTTTTCTATCATTATAGATATTTAAAGACTCTTTTTGATAATCACTCTTATAGTACTCTTTTGAAATAATATCTATTATAACACTATTTTCTTTTGATTCGATAAAAACTCTTACAATTTTAATACCATTTTCTATACTCTTTGTATCTACTATTTCACATGATTCTAAAATCCTTGCAAACTCTCTAGCTTGAAAATTGATCTCTTCAAAACCGCTTTTTTTATTATCAATCTCATCCAATACAGTTTCAGGGAGTATCAAAAGATTTGATGAAGAGTGTGAAAACTTAAATATATTTTTTGCATCACTTAATATTATATTTGTATCTAGTACAAAATATTTTTCAAAACTATCTCTATTTTTCATTAAAATGGCTTTACTACTACGAAAACAACTATCATAATAGCTAATATTGTTGGCACTTCATTGTAAAATCTAAAAAATTTACCACTTTTATTGCACTCATCATTTGCTAGTTGTTTTCTATAATACTCTAGACTAAAAGAGTAGATTAAAAGAAGCACAACAACTGTTAGTTTTGCATGCATCCATCCACCACTATCAAAAACTGCTGGATTTAAAGCCACCATTAAAGAACCACTAAGCACTGTAGCCCACATAGCTGGTAAACCTATATATTTATAGAGTTTATACTCTTGAATCTTTACAACCTCTACAAACTCTTTTTTGTCTTTGTGTTCACTATGATATACAAATAATCTTGGTAGATAAAACAACATTGCCATCCAAGAGGTAAATGATAAGATATGAAATGCTACTATCCACATATAATACTCCATTCTATCTCCTTTTTTTATGATCTATTTTTTATTTTTTTACTCCACTCATTGAGTGTTTTTTCAAAACCTATCTCTTTACTTTGATATAAAGATACTCTTTTATACATATACTCTTGCTCTACCCATCCACTATAATCATGAGGATTTGAATAGTTTATATGATCTTGTTTTATATTTGATGGTATATTTTCTATACCCTCTTTTTGTATTATATCAACTGTTTTATTAATAGCTATATAAGAGCTATTTGATTTTGGGGATGAAGCTAGATAGATAACACATTGAGAAAGAATAATCCTAGCTTCAGGATATCCTATCTCTTTTACCGCCACTAGTGTACTTGTAGCAAGATTTAAAGCATTTGGATTGGCATTACCTATATCTTCACTAGCTAGTACTACCAATCTTCTTGCTATATAGCTAGGCTCTTCTTTACTTACTACCAATCCGCCCAAATAATAAAGTGCTGCATCTATATCACTTCCTCTTATTGATTTGATCATTGCACTTATTAGATCATAGTGTTCTTGGGTACTTTTTCCTTGATATTTAGTTGATATATCTTGAAGTTGCTTTAAATCCTCTATATCAATCTTTTGACTAGCACTATAAGCAAAATCTATTAAGTTTAATATCTTTCTACCATCTCCTTGGCTAACTCTTATAATAAACTCTTTAGAAATATCATCAACTACTGTATCAAGCTCTTTAACTGCTCTTTTTATCAATATTTCACACTCACTATTGCTTAGTTTTTTAAACTCAAATAAAAATGATCTAGATCTAAAAGCATTTGTAAGTGTATAAAAAGGATTTTCTGTACTTGCCCCTATTAAAATAAAATCATAGTTCTCCATAAATGGCAATAAAACTTCTTGTTGATTTTTGCTAAGTCTATGTATCTCATCTATAAATATAAGTGGTTTTTCAAGGCTATTTTTATATCTTTTAACGATCTCTCTAAACTCATCAATCTTTATAGTAGTTGCATTTAGATAGTAATAAGGCATAGAGCTTTGTTTAGCAATTAATCTTGCTAGTGTTGTTTTACCACTTCCTGCTGTTCCAAAGAATATAAGATGTGGTATTTGACTATTTAAGATCAACTTATATAGAGTTGATTTTTCTCCTATAATATGCTCTTGTCCTATAAACTCATCTATTGTTTTAGGCTTTAAAAGAGTTGTCAATCTTTCCATCATCTTTTAAAAACTCTCTTAGGTTTTTATACTCCTCTTTTGATAGATATCTACTTTTCCCTGAAGGAAGATTGTTTAAAGATATCCCACCAAATTCCAATCTTTTTAGATCTACTACTTCACTATCAAATGCAGCAAAAAATCTTCTTAGTTCTCTATTTTTACCCTCTGTGATTATAACTTTAAGTCTTGAGTAGTTATGATCATTTTTTTGTATCTGATATGCTATAAAAGGAGCAAATGTCATAGATGTTATTTTACTTTTTTCATGTGCACCTTTACTTGCATCATCTATAACTATTCCATTTGTCATGGCATCAATCATCTTTTGAGTAATATATCCTTTGATTTTAAGCTTATATGTTCTTTCTAAATTTGAGTGCATTAAAGCATTTGCAATCTCTACACTATCACTTAAAAGCAAAACTCCCTCACTAGCATAATCAAGCCTTCCTATAGGAATAAAGTGTTTAAATTTAGCCCCTAATGTATCATAAATAGTTCTTCTTCCTTGAGGATCACTTTTGCTTACAATCTCTCCTTTTTGTTTATTGTAAACTATTACTGTATATTGTCTATTCTCTTCATATCTAAGTAGTTTATCATTAATCTCAACTCTATCTTCTATAGTAACTTTTAGTCCTAAATCAACTACTACTTTATCATTGACCTTTACTTTTCCCTCAGCTATAAGAGTATCAGCCTCACGTCTTGAGTATTTACTATTGTGTGAAATAAACTTATTTAATCTTATCTCTTCTAGATTTTTTGCTTGTTCTTTATATGGTTTTTTTACTCTCTCTTTTTTAGGTGCTTTTATCTCTTTTTGAATATTTTTTTCAAACTCTTCTTTCTTTACTCTATAATTTTTCACTTAAAGCCTTTTTATTAACATCTATTACTGCTTATTCCAGCCTCTATCAAATCATGAATATGGAGTACTCCTTCTATCTCTTCTAACTCATTTAAGACAATTAAAAGTTGTATCTTATACTCTTCTATTATTGATAACGCTTCACTTGCTAATATATTTTTATTATCTATTGTTTTTGGATTTGTTGTAGCTATTGTTATAACTGGATTATTTATATTAAAATTATCCTTCATTAATGCTCTTCTTAAATCACCATCACTTACTACTCCAAATAGCTTACCATGTTCAGAGATGATAACATTACCTATTCTTCCTTCGCTTATTTTTATAATAGCATCTTTTATAGATGTTTCACGTGAAACAATTGGTAAGTTTTTTCTTCTTAGCATATTATCAACTTTAACAAAAAGCTTTTTACCCAAACTTCCACCAGGGTGATATGATGCAAAATCTTCTTGCTTAAAATCTCTTTTTTTCATCAATGCTATAGCCAAGGCATCACCTAAGGCCATAGTTAAAGTAGTAGAGCTTGTAGGTGCAGCATTGAGTGGACAAGCCTCTTTATTTACAGCAATAGATAAAAATATATCACTATATTGTGCTAATGTAGAGTTTTGCTCTTTTGACATAGCAATAAGTGGGATATCAAATCTTTTTAGATGTGGTAAGATTTTGATTAGCTCATCACTCTCTCCACTATAACTTATAGCTAAAACCAAATCCCCTTTACTAATCATCCCAAGATCACCATGCATAGCCTCTGTAGGATGAAGGAAAAAAGAGCTTGTTCCTGTACTTGCCAAAGTTGCTGCTATCTTTGCCCCAATAAGTCCAGATTTACCAACACCAGTTATAATAACCTTCCCTTTTGTACTATATATGAGTTCTATAGCTTTATCAAAACTTTTATCTATATTTTTTGAAGCTATTATAAGCTCATTTGCTTCAATCTCTAAAACCTCTTTTGCAATCTCCATAAAACTCATATTGTGCCTTTTTATTGTACTAAAAGTGTTGGTACAATCATAGGATATTTTTTAAACTTTCTTATACAGTGTTTTCTTACAACTTTTCTTATCTCTTCTTCTAATGCTCTATTATTTAGCAAAATTCCTGGTTTAACATTGCTTAAAAACAGAACTAATAACTCTTCTATATCATCAGAAAATCTTTTATCATCTCTATCAGAAACTAATCCAAACGATAGCACTCTTGGTTTTGAAACTATTGTTCTATCATTTGCATTGATTTGTGCTACTATCATAATAACACCCTCATTTGCCATAGTTTGTCTATCTATTACTATATCATCAGATATTTTATTGTTAAGAGTATTATCAACATAAACTTTACCAGTTTTTACAGTTTTTACTTTTTTAAGATATTTTGGAGCTATCTCTATTTGCTCTCCATCACTTAAAACATAGATATTTCTCTCTAACACTCCACAATCAATTGCAGTTTGTTTATGCTTAACAACATGATTATACTCCCCATGAACAGGTAAGAAAAACTTAGGTTTTACAAGTCTTAGCATTAGTTTTTGCTCCTCTTGAGCAGCATGTCCACTTACATGAATCTCACTAAAATCTTGATATGCTACACTAGCTCCAGCTTTTAGGAGGTGGTTTATAATCTCACTTACACTACCCTCATTACCAGGAATTGCTTTTGCTGATAGGATTATTTGATCGCCCTCTTTGATTTTGATATGTCTATGCTCATGAATAGCCATTCTATATAAAGCACTCATAGCTTCTCCTTGGCTTCCTGTAGTTACTATTAAAAGCTCATTATCATTGTATTTATTTACCTCATGTGCTTCTATAAACTGCTCTTTTGGAAATCTAATATATCCCATACTCATAGCAAGTTCTAGGTTTTTCTCCATAGATCTACCAATAACACAGATTTTTCTATTATATTTTATACCATGCTCTATTGCTTGAGAAACTCTATGAAGGTTTGAACTAAATGTGGACATTATCACTCTACCTTTAGCTCTAGAGAAGATATTATCAAATGTTGGACCTACTGTTTTTTCACTCTTTGTAAATCCTGCTGAATGTGAGTTTGTAGAGTCACTAAGAAGTAGTAAAACACCCTCTTCTCCATGATAAGCCAATCTATGTAAATCTGTTGGATAACCATCAATTGGAGTATGATCTATCTTAAAATCACCCGTATGTATGATAGTCCCAGCTTCAGTTTTAATAGCAAGTGCTGATGAGTCTATAATAGAGTGAGTAATATGCATCCATTCAACCTCAAAGTCTCCTATTTGAATAGGAACTCTCTTTACTACCCCTCTAAAATAACTTTTGTGTTGTCTCATTTTATGCTCATCAAATTTTGAACCAATCATCTCTAGTGGTAGTGGTGTACCATAGATAGGAAATTGCATCTCTTTAAAAAGATATGGTACAGCACCTATATGATCTTCGTGTCCATGAGTGATGATAATACCAGCTATTTTATGTTTGATTTCTCTAAGATAAGCAAAATCAGGTATCAATATATCAACACCATGCATAGTACCATCAGGAAAACTCATCCCAACATCTATGATTATAGCAGATTTTTCAGTCTCTATAACCATCATATTTCCACCTATCTCACCTAGTCCTCCTAGTGGAGTTATCCTAATTTTTGCATTTGATGATAGGTTTAACTTATAATGAGGATTCAATCTATTTTTATGTGCTTTTTCATTTGCATCAAATGATTTTTTTAAATCTCCAAACCATAAGCCATCACTATCTTGTTGATTTCTATCTTTACCAAAACTTTGTCTATTTTTTTTGAAGTTTGGATTTCTAGGTTTTCTTGGTTTTTTATCACCTTGTTGTGTAGTTTCATCTAAGTTTTGAGTAGTTTCTGTAATAGTTTTTTCTTCTAATATCTCTACTTTTTCATCAATTTTGTTTATTTCCATTCTTTATCACCTCTTTATATATTTGGCGATACAAGGAAGAGCTAAGCTCGTGTGGGCGGATATCTTCTTTTATTTCTAGTTCTTTATATAGTATATCAAGTCTCTCTTTTTTTATAATAGAAGTTAGGTTTTTTGATAGTTTTTTACGAGGAGAGCTAAATGCTGCTCGTAAAAAATCTTTAAACCCTTTTTCTACTAAAAAATTTGGTTTCTTTTTGATATAGATTACTGCTGAATCAACTTTTGGCATAGGCATAAACGCCTCTGGAGGTACTATTGTAACTATTTTTGACTCTTGTGCAATCAAATCACTTATTACCCCAAGTGCAGAAAACTCACTATCACCCCCTTTGGCTGTAAACTTATCTGCTACCTCTTTTTGAATCATAACAATAATACTCTCACAATTTATATCATCAAAAGCATTTAAGATAATATTTGTTGCGATATAATAAGGCAAATTTGCAATTAAATCGTACTTACCTTCACTATATAGAGTTCTGTTTTCCTTCCAAAAATCCAAAACATCACCAAACTTTATGGTTAATTTTGAACTTTTTATTTGATTACGAAACTTATTTTCTAATACCCCTATCAAGTCAGCATCAACTTCATAGGCAATCACTTCCTTGTACTTGACCAATTCTTCAGTCAAATCACCTAAGCCAGGCCCAATCTCCACTATTTTATTGTCACTCTTGGGCATCGCTTCGATGATCTTATGTAATACAGTTTTATCTTTTAAAAAATTTTGACCAAATTTCTTTTTTGCTATAATTTTTTCCATTCTAATGAAAATTATAGCTTTTTTTAACTTAGTTTTAGATAAAATATGCATTGATGTTTTGTAAATGAAGTAACTAGCACACCTAGCACAAATCTATAAAAATACAATCTACAAATTTAACTACAAAAGGTTTCACATGTCAAACTACAAGAAAATCATTCCTTGTCTTGATGTCAAAGATGGTAGAGTTGTCAAAGGTATAAACTTTGTTGGACTAAAAGATGCTGGAGATCCAGTAGAAATAGCTAAAAGATATGATCTTGAAGGTGCTGATGAGATTACATTTTTAGATATTGCAGCAACAAATGAACATAGATCTACAATGGTAGAGCTTGTTAAAAATGTTGCTAATAATATATCTATTCCACTTATTGTTGGTGGTGGGATCAAATCAATACAAGATGTCCAAAACCTTATAGATGTAGGATGTTCAAAAGTAAGTATTAACTCATCAGCTGTAAATACTCCAGAGCTAATCAACCAAATCTCTTCAAAGTTTGGTTCAAATAGATTAATAGTTGCTATAGATGTTAAAGAGATTGATGGAGTATATAAAGTTATGATAAATGGCGGAGAAAAAGATAGTGGTTTAGAGGCTATCTCTTGGGCAAAAGAAGTTGCTTCAAGAGGTGCTGGAGAGATACTTTTAACCTCTATGGATGCTGATGGTACAAAAGATGGATATGATTTAACTATTACAAAAATGATGTCTCAAGCTGTTAATGTACCTATTATAGCTAGTGGTGGTGCAGGAACTATGGAGCATATAAAAGATGCATTTGTTGCTGGAGCTAGTGCTGCTTTAGCAGCTTCTGTTTTTCACTTTAGAGAAATAGAGCTAAAAGAGTTAAAAGAGTATCTTTTATCAAATAATATAGATGTACGAGTCTAATTAGATATGATAATTAGTGCTGGTAAACAAGAGACTTTTTCGTTTGCTACACCTATTGGGGTAGGTATGATAGAAAGTGCAATCAATCTAACAAGAATTGCACTTTTTGATAAGCCCGATTATTTAGTCTTTATTGGAAGTGCTGGAAGCTATGGTAAGTACAATATTTTTGATATTGTAGAATCTTCAAGTGCTTCAAATATAGAATTAAGTTTTTGGCAAAATCTATCCTATACCCCAATAGACAATCTTTTAAAACTAGAGAATATAAAATCCAAATCAGATATAATAGTTAATTCATCAAACTATATTTCAACTAGTCAAGAACTTTGTCAAAACTTTATCAAAAACTCTATAGATATTGAAAATATGGAGTTTTATTCTGTATTACAAGTTGCTAAAGAGTTTAACATTTCTTGTTTAGGAATATTTGTTATAACCAACTTTTGTAACCAAAATGCCCATCAAGACTTTATAAAAAACCACCCTTTAGCAATGGATAAGTTGATAGAGTATTTACAAAAAAAAGGACTAATTACAAATGTTTCACGTGAAACATTTTAATATATAAGTATAGGAAGTAAGATGCAAAACAATAAAAAAGAAGTGATTTATGACTTTACTTTAGAAGAGTTAAAAAATAAAATATCTCCATCTTTTAGAGCAAAACAGATCTATAATTGGCTTTACAAAAAATATACTTTAGAGTTTAATAAGATGTCAAATCTACCAAAAACTCTAATAGAAGATTTGGAAAAAGACTATATTACACAAATAGCTACTATCAAAAGCTCTGAAACAAGTAAAGATGGTAGTATTAAATATCTTTTTGAGTTTGCTGATGGACATAGTATAGAATCTGTATTTTTACTTATGAAAGATAAACAATACGATGTTGATGGTACTATTATAAAGGGTGAAAAATATACTTTTTGTATCTCTACTCAAGTTGGATGTAAGGTAGGATGTAGTTTTTGTCTAACAGCCAAGGGTGGATTTGTAAGAAACCTAAGTGCTGCTGAGATAGTTTATCAAGTCTTGATGTTAAAAAAGCTAAACAATATAGAAGAGAATAAAGCCGTAAATATAGTCTATATGGGTATGGGTGAACCACTTGATAACTTTGACAATCTTATAAAAGCTATCAAGATAATCTCAGAGCTTGATGGACTTGCTATAAGTACAAGAAGGCAAACTATTTCAACAAGTGGAATAAGCTCCAAAATAGATCGTCTAGGCAAAGAAGATCTTGGAGTTCAACTTGCAATATCTTTACATGCTGTTGATGATGAACTTAGAAGTGAACTTATCCCTATGAATAAAGCTTATAATATAGAATCAATTATCAATGCTGTTAGAAACTTTCCTGTTGATACTAGAAAAAAGGTGATGTTTGAGTATCTAGTTATCAAAGATAAAAATGATGACTTGCAAAGTGCAAAGAAACTTGTAAAACTTCTTGATGGGATTAAAGCAAAAGTAAATCTAATATACTTTAATCCTTATCCTAACTCACCTTATCAAAGACCTTCTAAGGAAAATATGGTAAAATTTCAAGACTATCTTATATCAAAAGGAGTTTTGTGTACTATAAGAGAATCCAAAGGCTTAGATATCAGTGCAGCATGTGGACAACTAAAAGAGAAGGATAAAAATGGCAATTGATGAGATATTTTTAATTATATTTTTAATCATAGTTGTAATTGGCTCAGCTATAGGATTTTATATACACAATAAAACAGAGGAGAAGTAATAAAATGGCAATAACAAGATTTGCACCAAGTCCTACGGGATATCTTCATATAGGAGGACTTAGAACTGCTTTATACAACTATTTATGGGCAAAAAAAACAAATGGTAAATTTAGGCTTAGAATAGAAGATACAGATATGGCAAGAAACTCCGATGAGGCTATGAAAGCTATTTTGGAGGCTTTTGATTGGGTTGGCTTAAAATATGATGATACTGTTGAATATCAATCAAAAAGAATGGATATCTATAAAGAGTATATTCAAAAGCTTCTTGATGAAGATAAAGCTTACTATTGTTATATGACAAAAGAAGAGCTTGATGCCCTAAGAGATTCACAAATAGCAGATGGAAAAACTGCTAAATATGATGGTAGATATAGAGACTTCAAAGGCACTCCTCCAGAAGGTGTAAATCCAGTAATAAGAATCAAAGCTCCAACTGATGGAGAGATATGTTTTGTAGATGGAGTTAAGTCTGATATGTCATTTTCATGCACAGAGGTGGATGATTTTATTATAGCTAGAAGTGATGGAACACCTATATATAACTTTGTTGTTGTAGTTGATGATGCTTTGATGGGTATAAGTGATGTTATAAGAGGTGATGATCACCTAACAAATACTGCTAAACAAATAGTTATCTATGAAGCACTTGGTTTTGATGTACCAAAATTTTATCATATCCCTATGATCAACAACCCAGAAGGTAAAAAGCTATCCAAAAGAGATGGTGCTATGGATGTAATGGAGTATAAAAAACTAGGTTATCTACCAGAGGCCTTATTAAACTTCCTTGTTCGTTTGGGATGGAGTCATGGAGATCAAGAGATATTTAGTATGGAGGAGATGTTATCTTTATTTGACCCAAAAAATATCAATAAATCCTCTTCAAGCTACAATGCTGAAAAACTACTTTGGTTAAATGCTCACTATATAAAAAACAAAGCAAACAAAGATTTAGCTGAACTTTTGAAGTTTTATGGATGTACAATATATGGACATGATAAAGTTGAAATGGTATTAGATCTATGTAAACAAAGAGCTCAAACTCTAGTAGAACTAAAAGCTACAATACAAACTATTATTAAAACTCCATCAAGATATGATGAAGATGGTGTAAAAAAATTTATCAATGAAGATATAAAAACTACTCTAAAAAGCTATATTGTATTGTTACAAGAGCATAAAGAGAATCTAAAATTAGCATTTGATTATGAAGCTATAACAAAACCTTTTATGCAAGAAATCGGTATAAAAATGCCTCAATTTTTCCAACCTATTAGACTAGCTCTAACAGGATCTACACAAGCTCCATCTGTTTATGATATTATGGCCATTTTAGGATATGAAGAGGTAATAAAAAGAATCAATTCAGCTTTAGATAGTAATTTTAATTAGACTATTTAGAGTTTACCTAGACTAATATAAGTCTAGGTAAAACTTACTTTTATTTACTTTAGATTTTTGTTATAAAGTTATATTTTATAATATTATAAAAAATTTATTAGATTTTGTTTTTCTAGATTGAGTAAAAACTCTTTTTTATCAACTCCTGCACCATATCCATGAAGCTTTCCATCACTTCCTATTACTCTATGGCAAGGAACTATAATATCAATCATATTTTGTCCATTTGCATTTGCTACAGCTCTATAAGCCTTATCCTTGCCTATATTTGTAGCTTGAGCTTTATAGCTAATAGTTTGTCCATAAGGAATATTTAGCAACTCTTTCCAAACCGAGATTTGAAAAGAGCTTCCTATAAGTTTAAGTGGTATTGTAAATTCTTTTCTTTTTCCTAGAAAATACTCATCTATTTGCATCTTTAAAATATCAAAATATCTATCTTCTGATGGGATAACTTCTGCATCAAAATGATCTTTTAGCTTTTCTAAGTATGCTTCAATATGATATTTTTCATAAAAAGAGAACATTACAATACCATCTTTTATAGCTGCTGCTACCATGTCAGCAAGTGGGGTTGAGATCACTTTGGTTTTAATGATATTTTTGCTAAATTGTTTGCTTTTATCTCTCATATACTATCTTATATGTCCATTACCATAGACTTTATATTTATATGTAGTAAGATCATTGATCCCCATAGGTCCGCGAGAGTGAAGTTTGTTTGTGCTTATACCCACTTCAGCACCAAATCCAAACTCTCCACCATCAGTAAACCTTGTACTTGCATTTGCATAGACACAAGCACTATCAACACTATTTAAAAAAAGCTCTACACTTCTATAATTTTCACTAACTATTGCTTCACTATGGCCACTTCCATACTTAGCAATATGCTCTATAGCTTCATCTATATCTTTAACTACTTTTATTGAGAGTTTATTGGCTAAATACTCTGTATCATACTCTTTATGATCTGCAAGTTCAACAGGAATAACTTTTCTTGTCCACTCACATCCGCAAAGTTCAGTACCCTGCTCTACAAAAGCTTCATAAAGTGCTGGTAATATAAAAGGAGCTATCTGCTTATGTACCAAAAGTGTCTCCATAGCATTACAAACCCCTGGTCTTTGGCATTTGGCATTGATAGCTATATTGATAGCCATATTTGCATTTGCATTTGCATCTATATAGGTATGACATAATCCTTTATCATGTTTTACTACAGGAACTGTCGCATTTTCATTTACAAACCTTATAAGAGCCTCTCCACCTCGTGGGATTACAAGATCTACATATTTATCTTGTTTTATAAGCTCTTTTACACCCTCTCTAGAGCTATCAGGGATTAAAGATATAGCTTCTATTGGAAGGTTGTTTTTCTTTAATACATCTTGCAATACTTTAGCTATAGCTTGATTTGAGTTTTCAGCCTCTTTTCCACCTTTTAAAACACAAACATTTCCACTTTTAAAGCACAGTGCAGCTGTATCACTTGTCACATTTGGCCTACTTTCATAAATAATAGCAATAAGCCCTATAGGAATAGAGACTTTTTGAATATTTAGCCCATTTGGAGTTACCCAGCCATCAAGTATCCTTCCAACAGGATCTCTAAGCTTGGCTATCTCTTTGATAGAATCACACATAGCTTGTACCCTGTCCCCATCAAGATAGAGTCTATCTATCATAGCCAAACTTAGGTTATTTAGTTTTGCAGCACTTATATCAAGGTTATTTTTTGAGATTATTAAATCACAATTATCCATCAAAGCATCAGCCATTTGGCTTAAAACTTTTGATTTTACATCTCCACTAAGTGAAGCCAATATTGAAGTTGCCCTCTTTGCTTTTTCTAAAAACTCTACCATCTTTACTCCTTATTTAGAAGATCTTTAAGACTTTGCTTTGGATCTTTTCCATCTATTACAAACTTTACTTCATTGGATATTGGGGTATAAATACCCTTTTGTTTTGAGATATTATATATAGCTTCAGCTGTTTTTACGCCCTCAGCCACCTCTCCTAACTCATCTATAATAGTTTTGATATCATTTCCTTTAGCTAAGCTTAAACCTACTCTATAGTTTCTACTCATAGTACTACTAGCACTCAAAAAAAGATCCCCTGCTCCACTAAGCCCTAAAAATGTCTCTTCATCGGCTCCAAAAAACTTACCAAATCTATACATCTCTACTAAGCCTCTTGAGATTAATGCTGCTCTAGCGTTATTGCCAAGTTTTAGCCCATCACATATACCACTAGCAATTGCTAAGACATTTTTATAAGCTCCTGCTATTTCTGAGCCTATTACGTCATCACTATAGTAGGTTTTGATATATGGTGGGAAAAACCTACTAAACTCTTTATAAAACTCTTTTGATTTGGAGTTTATTACTAGTGCAGTTGGTAGCTTATCCAAAACTTCAGTTGCAAATGAAGGCCCTGAAATAAAACCTATTTTATCTTCACTTATGTAATTTGAATAGATTTCATTTAAAAACTTTCCACTATTTGCATCTATACCTTTACTTGCTACTAAAATTTTATGTTTATTATTTGGCTTATAGTTTTGCTCTAGCCATCTAGCTATCTCTTGAGTAGAGATAGAAATAAGTAGATATTCACACATTAGTGCCTCATCTAAGCAAACGAAGTTTTTGATATCTCTAGGAGTTCTTGAAGTTATCAAAGCATTAGGATCAATATCCAAAATAGCACTATGAAGTGCCTCACCCCATTTTCCTGCTCCAATAACTGCAAGTTTTGCCATTAGCTTAGCTTTGATTTAAGAAGTTCATTTACTTTATTTGGATTTGCACTACCTTTACTTAGCTTCATAACTTGTCCTACAAAAAATCCAAACATCTTATCTTTTCCTGATTTATACTCAGCTACCTTATCTTCGTTTTTACTTAAAACTTCATCTATAATAGCAAGTATTGCTCCATCATCGCTTACTTGTTTAAGACCAAGCTTTTCTATAATCTCATCTATCTCTCCACCATTTGCTATAAAGTGATCTAGCACATCTTTTGCTGCTTTTCCACTAATAGTAGAGTCTTCTATTCTTTTTACTATTAAAGCTAGTTCTTTTGCACTTATAATGCTCTCTACACTAGCACCCTCTTTTAGTCTTCCTTGAAGCTCAACACTAAGCCATGTTACAGCATTTTTACCACTAATGCCCTCTTTCATCATCTCTTCAAAAAATAGTGCCATTTCAAGACTTTGTGTAAGTACAGCAGCATCATACTCTCTTATACCAAACTCACTAACAAATCTATTTTTCTTCTCATCTGGAAGCTCTGGTATTTTTGAGTACTCATTTAACATCTCATCGCTTATAACCAAAGGTCTTAGATCTGGATCTGGAAAATATCTATAATCAGCAGCATCTTCTTTGCCTCTCATAGATCTAGTCTCACCACTATTTGGATCAAAAAGTCTTGTCTCTTGGAAAATCACCTTATCATATACACCATCTTCCCAAGCATCAATATGTCTATTTACTTCATACTCTATAGCTCTTGCTATAAATCTAAATGAGTTCATATTTTTAATCTCACATCTAGTATATAACTTTGTATCTCCCTTTGGTCTAATAGAGATATTAACATCACATCTAAAAGATCCCTCTTGCATATTTGCATCACTAATTCCAAGATATCTTACAATTGAATGAAGTTTTTTTAGATATCTTACAGCCTCATCAGCACTACTCATATCTGGCTCACTTACTATTTCTATAAGTGGAGTTCCTGCACGATTTAGATCTACAAGTGAAAAGCTTCCTTGATGAGTGTTTTTACCAGCATCATTTTCAAGGTGGGCTCTTGCTATTCTTACTCTTTTTGTACTTCCATCTTCAAAATCAATAAAAAGCTCACCCTCACCTACTACAGGTATTTCAAATTGTGATATTTGATATCCACTTGGTAAATCTGGGTAAAAGTAACTCTTCCTATTAAATATAGAAGTTTGATTTATCTTAGCATTTACTGCTTTTCCAAACATTATAGCTTTATGAACAGCCTCTTTATTTAGTACAGGAAGTCCTCCTGGAAGTGCCAAACAAACTGGACAAGTATTTGTATTTGGCTCATCACCAAAATTTGTTGCACATCCACAAAAAAGCTTTGTATTTGTATTTAATTGTACATGTACTTCTAAACCTATTACTATTTCAAACATCTTTTTCCTTTATCTTAAAACTAATATCTCTGCTGAGATTTTAAGCTTATCAAAATACTCTTTTAAATAATTTTGTTCTCTTTTTTGCATTATTTCTTGAAAAATAGCCTCTTCAACATTCTCAAAAGGCATAACCTTAGGATTGTGTTTTTTAATAACCTCTAATCTTACATATTGATTATTTGCATTTAATACTGAGCTTATTTCACCCTCTTGTATCCCCATAAGTATATATCTAAGTTCCGCAGAGACTGTTTGCATATCAAAACTTATATCTCTTTTATTAACTCTTTCATCATTTTTTAGGCTTCCTCTTGGTTGTTCTAACAGCTCTTGATCCAAAGATGCATACTCCATAACTTCTATATTATTTGCTAAAGTGAATTTTTGAATATTGTTCTCATAATAAAATTTCAAATCCTCTTTTGTAGCTATTGAGAGATTTCCTCTTGATATAGCTGATACAAGTTTTGAATGGATTAGTTTTTGCTTTACATCATTTGCATATGCTTCATAACTACCATATTGAGACTCAACCAATCTTTTAAAAGAGGCTAAATCAATATTATTTGATAATGCAATCTCTTTTATATGCTCATCAACCTCATAAGGAGTTGCTCCAATACCTAGTTTATTAAGCTCTTCTTCATATAATTTTTCTTCTACTAAAAGCCCTATAGCTATCTCTTTTGAGATTTTGAACTCTTCCATTTTTGCTTGTAGTTCATTCATTGTTATTGGTTTATCATTTACAATAACAGCTATACCGTTGATAAGTCCTGCATTTAATATTGTAAAGGTAAAAAATACAAAAAATATAGCGATTTTTTTCATTTTATTTATCCTTTCTTAAAATTGAGATTAATTTTACCATAAATTTGGTAAAAATTTAGCTTATATGTTGATATAAGTCATTGAAAATAAAGCTTAAATCAACTAAAATCCATAAGATATATTTTAGGAGAGTAAGTTATGCAGTGGAATCCTTATGCAACAAAAGAAAAAACATGGATAGAAAAATTTATTGAACAACCTCATCAACTTTTTTTTACTTCTGCTTTAGTTTTTGCTATTTTTTTTATGATTTTATCTTTTGCCTCCTTGCTTGGTGCTAATATAAACTTTAATAAATTTCATATTTATGGCTTAGTTTATGGAGTTTTTATTAACGCAATCTTAGGCTTTTTGCTTACGGTTATACCTAGATATACCAAATCTGTATTGGTTAAAAAAGAGGAGTATATCTCTATCTTTATTTTATATAATATAGGTGTATTTTTACTATTTACAAATGTCTTAGAGTTTTCAAAAGTTTTTTTAGGATCATCACTTCTATTTAGTAGTATTGTTTTTATAGAGACTATCTTAAAAGGTATAGATTATAAACAAACAGAGTCTTGGTATCTTGCTATTTTGATAGGTATTGGAGCTATGCTAACTATACTAAATAGTTTTATTGAGTTTTCATTTAATATTATTATATTTTGGTGGTTTTTATTTCCTTTGGTTTTTACAGTTGCTAGTAGGATGTTACCTGCTTTTTATGCAGTCTATTTTAATACTTCAATAAAACAAAAATCACCCTACTTTCTTCCACTAACACTTTTTGGGTTTTTTCTAATAGGAGTTTTTGAGATGTTTGAGCTAAATATACTTACATCTTTAGTAGCACTTATTATGGGGATAAATATACTATATTTTATCATCTCAAATAGACTCTACATCAAAGCTCCAGCGATACTATCTATACTTTTTATAGCTATTTCTTGGCTTTGTATTGGGTTTTTTGCTCTAGCTTTGGAAAAAATGTTTTTAGATTATTCACTAAATCTATCTTTGCATATATTTACTATAGGGTTTTTATCTACTATTTTAATAGGTTTTGGATATAGGGTAGTTTTAGGTCACTCTGGTAATCAAATCATAGCTGATAGAATAGCAAAAACTATCTTTACTATGATTCAACTAGCTCTTATTAGTAGAGTATTTGCTTCTATTTTATTTATAGTTGAATCTAAAGCTTGGATAGGATTAGTTCATCTTGGTATTATGTTTTGGATTATGCTTTTTACTATATGGTTAGTAAAACATGCAAAACTACTTATTAGATTTTAAAAAGAAGCTTATATCATTGTCTAAATAGCCATCTTTTATGGCTATTTCATCACAAAACTCACTACAAAACTCTAAAACCTCATCAATTTTTAGTTGGTTATAGGTTTTTTCTTTTAGTAAGTTAAATACAAAGCCTTTTTTTGAGTGAGCGTAAGCTCTTTTGATAAAAAGCATAACTTCAAATCTACTAAGTGTATTCATAGCACCACTACAAAGATAGTAATCAGCTTCTACAATATCATCATAAAGTATATCTTTTTTAAAAAATTCTATATCATAAAATCTATTTTTTGATATATCTATCATCTCTTGAAGCATATCATAGCCTAGATATCTTTTTGGATAGTGTTGATTTGTGATTAGATACTCATAATAGTCCCCAAATCCACACCCTGCATCTACTAAAAAAGAGTTTGTTATATCATCTTTTATAAAGCTTGTAAGTACTTCAAATCGTAAGACTTGAGTATCTCTTGAGTGCCATCTTACACCTTTAGCACTTATTCCATACTCTTTTATAGCCTTGGTATAAAATTTATGGTTATCAATCTTCACTTTTTACTTGCTCTATTGATACACCATTGTCTTTTAGAAATTTAGAGATAATCTCTGAATCAGTATGCTCATATGATCTTTCATATACAATTCTTTTTATACCACTTTGAATAATATTTTTAGAGCATTCACTACAAGGCTCTAGTGTAACATATATAGTAGCCCCTTCTATAGAAATACCTTTTCTTGCAGCCCAGATTATAGCATTCATTTCTGCATGAATCTCATATGTTTTTGACCAATCATGATGATCTTTGGTATATTGTCCATCCCAAAAGTCACAACAGTTTTGATATCCTGCTGGAGTGCCGTTGTATCCAGTAGAGAGTATTCTTCCATCTTTTACTATAACAGCTCCAACTTGCTTGGATACACATTTACTAGCACTTGCTATCTCTTTTGCTATATTTATAAAATTTTTATCACTTAACATTATCTTGCCGTCTTAATAGCCTCTAAAACTTCATCATAATTTGGTTCAGAAGTAACTTCATCTACTATCTCTTTATAGACTACCTTACCACTTCTATCTACTACAAAAACAGCTCTAGCACATAATCCTTTTAATTTATTATCACCCATTAAAATACCATAACTTATAGAAAAGTCTTTATCAACATAGTCACTAACAACGCTTAAGTTATCTATACCCTCAGTTGCACAAAATCTTTGACTTGCAAAAGGTAGATCCATACTTATAACATATGTATCAACTATACCTAAACTAGCTACTTCAGAGTTAAATTTCCTAGTTTCAGCTGCACATACTTTAGTCTCAAGTGATGGTACACTTATAATTAACTGTATCTTATCACTTTTACCACCTATTTCAACATCATTTAGCTCAGTATCAACTAGTGTAACAACTGGTGCATCATCACCTACATTGATAATATCTCCTATAAGATTAACCTCTTGTCCTTTAAACTTTGTTGTTGTCATTGAGAACTCCTTATTATAGTGATTGTTTTATTTTATCTAAAACTTGATCTATAGTAAATCCAAAGTGTTTAAAAAGATCACTATCTTTTCCACTTGCTCCAAAACCATCCATTCCTATTACAACATCAGCAAACTTGTACCACTCCATAGATCTACTAGCTTCAAGTGAAAAAACTTTTGTATTTGGATCTATAATAGTATCTATATACTCTTTACTTTGTTCACACAAAAGATCAAAACATGGTACACTTACTATATTTGCATTGATTCCTTGCTCTTCAAGATGACATCCTGCTTTTAGTGCTAACATAACTTCACTTCCACTTGCTAGTATTGTAATATGTGCATTTTCTCTTTTTGTTAGTAAGTATCCACCATTACTTACTTCTCCATATGCTTTATGTGGCTTTAAAACATCAAGTTTTTGCCTACTTAGTACAAATCCACTAGGAGCATTTAGAGTTAATGCACTCTTCCAACACTCTATATTTTCTGAGGCATCTGCTGGTCTATATACATAGAAGTTTGGCAATGCCCTAAATTGACTTAAATGTTCTATTGGTTGATGTGTTGGTCCATCTTCACCCACACCTATACTATCATGTGTCCAAATAAAGTGATGTGGTATATTTGATAGGGCTGCTATTCTTGCTGCTGGTTTTAGATAATCACTAAAAACAAAAAATGTAGAGCTATAAACCCTAAAAAGCCCATATAGATTCATAGCATTTACAATAGCTGCCATAGAGTGCTCTTTGATACCAAAATATATATTTCTACCATTTGGAAACTTACCAAATCCATTTAGCTCAGTTTTATTTGATGGAGATAGATCTGCACTTCCACCTATAAAGTTTGGCAAAGCTTTTGCTATGGCATTTAGTATCTTACCATTACTATCTCTTGTAGCAAGGCTTTTTTCACTACTAAAATCAGGCCACTCTATCTTAGAGTAATCAGGATTTAAAAGTACTTCTAATGTGAGATTTTGTTCACTTAGGGGAAGATCTTTTTTAACCATCTTTTCCCAAGCTTTTTGTGCCAACTCTCCACTACTTCTTTTGTCAAAAAACTCTTTTACTTCACTACTTACATAAAAATCTTCACTACAAAATCCCAAAGCCTCTTTTGATTTGGCTATATCTTCACTTCCTAGTGGGGCTCCGTGTGATTGATGGCTACCTTCTAGTGAAGCACTTCCCTTTGCTATTTTGGTTTTTGCTATAATAATCACTGGTTTTGTAGATTTTTTGGCATCATTTAAAGCCCTATCAATCTGCTCAAAGTTATGTCCATCTATCTCTATAATATCAAAGTTAATAGCTTCAAATCTCTTTTTAACATCTTCACTCCAAGCTAAAGAGGTATCTCCTTCTATAGTAATATCATTTGAATCATATATAATTATAAGATTATCAAGCCCTAGATGTCCAGCAGTCGAACAAGCTTCATAGCTAATCCCCTCTTGTAAATCACCATCACCACATAAACAATATACTTTATGATTTATTACATCTGCACTATCACTATTTAGTAGTTTTGCTGCGTATTTTGCCGCCATAGCAAAACCAACACTATTTGCTACACCTTGACCTAGTGGACCTGTAGTTATCTCTATACCATCAGTATGAGCATATTCTGGATGCCCAGGGGTTTTTGAGCCAAGTTGTCTAAAGTTTTTTAGATCTTCTATACTTAGATCATATCCCCAAAGATGAAGTAGTGAATATATAAGTCCTGTTGCATGTCCACCACTAAAAACAACTCTATCACGGTTTAGCCATTTTGAATCTTTTGGGTTTAGTACCAAATGTTCACTCAAAACTGTAGCAATATCAGCTAACCCCATAGGTGCCCCAGGGTGACCACTATTTGCTCTTTGTATCATATCTGCTGCAAGAAATCTTATAGTGTTTGCAGCTTCAACTCTAATATTTTTTGACATCTCTTACCTTAAGTTCAATTTATTTTGAAATATTATAGCTTTTTTTCTCTTTAAAATAAGTTTAATACTATTTACCCTACAATTTCAAATCAATTTAAACAAAAAGGTGTAAAGTGCAAAATCTAGTTATAGTAGAATCCCCAGCAAAAGCAAAAACCATATCTAAATTCTTAGGCAATGAATATAAAGTCTTAGCCTCTATGGGACATGTAAGGGATCTTCCTAAAACTACTTTGGGCTTTGATCCAGATAATGACTTCAAACCTCAATACCAAGTAAGTGCAGATAAAAAAAAGATTATAAGTGAACTGAAAAAAAACATCAACAAAGAGACAACTATCTTTTTAGCATCAGATGAGGATAGAGAGGGTGAGGCTATTGCATGGCATTTAATAGATGCTCTTAAGATACAAAAAAATCCTCTAAAAAGGATAGTTTTTCATGAGATTACCAAAGATGCTATACTTAATGCTATAAAAAATCCAAGAGATGTTGATCAAAACCTAGTAGATGCCCAACAAGCAAGAAGAATACTAGATAGAGCTGTTGGATATAAACTTTCACCTCTACTATGGAAAAAGATAAGAAAGGGTTTAAGTGCTGGAAGAGTTCAAAGTGTGGCAGTTAGAATTATAGTTGATAGAGAAAGAGAGATTAAAGCTTTTATCCCAGAAGAGTTTTGGAAGATCAAAGCTGATTTTATAAACCCTAGCTTTAATGCTGAACTTATAAAAGAAAATGGTAAAAATCTCAAAATCAAAAATGAAACCCAAGCAAAAACTATAGAAAACTCTTTATTAAATGGAGAGTTTTTTCTAAAAGATATAGAAGAAAAAGAGGGTACCAAAACTCCATCAGCTCCTTTTACAACTTCAACCTTGCAACAAGAAGCTAGTAGAAAGCTAGGATTTAGTGTAGCTCAAACTATGATGATAGCACAACAACTCTATGAAGGAAACTTTGATAAATCTATACCAAATCACACTGGTGGTCTTATAACATATATGAGAACAGACTCAGTCAATCTATCAAAGGTAGCCACCTCACAAGCCAAAGAGGTAATAGAAAAAGAGTATGGTGTAGAGTATTCGCTAAAAAGTGCTAGAGTCTATAAATCATCAGCAAAAGGAGCTCAAGAAGCACATGAGGCTATAAGACCTGTTGATCTTAGAGTTAAACCATCATCTATAAAAGCCTATCTTGATGCTAGACAATTTAGACTATATGAGCTTATTTGGAAAAGAACTATAGCTACTCAAATGGCAAATGCAAAACTAAATAATACTACATATATTATAGAAGCTGGTCAAAATAAAGAGTTTGAGTTCCAAGCAAAAGGACAAACTATAGTTTTTGCTGGTTTTATGAAGGCTTATACAGAAGGTAGTGATGATCCTGATGCGGTACTTGATGGAGCTGAAAAACTACTTCCAAATATTAAAAAAGAGACTCTTTTAGAAAAAGAGAAACTAAACCTTGAACAACATTTTACAAAACCACCTGCAAGATATACAGAAGCCTCACTAGTTAAAAAACTTGAAAGCGAAGGAATAGGGCGACCATCAACCTATGCTCCAACAATTTCAACTATTCAAACAAGAGAGTATGTAATAAAAACTGAAGATAAAAAATTAGCTCCTACTGATATAGGTGAAGTTGTAAATGATTTTTTAGTTGAGCATTTTCCTCAAATAGTAGATCTAAGCTTTACAGCAAAAGCTGAAGAGGAGTTTGACCAAATAGCTGAAGGCAAAATAGCTTGGACTCAAGTTATGGCTGAGTTTTATACTAAATTTGTAGCTACTATAGAAGATAAAGAAAAAACAGCCCAAAGAGTAAGTACTCCAGCTAGAGTACTTGGAACTGATCCAAAAAGTGGCAAAGAGGTAAGTGTTAAAGTAGGGCGATATGGTCCTTATGTACAAATAGGTGAAGCTAGTGAAGATGAAAAGCCTCTTTTTGTCTCTATCCCAAAAACAAAGAGTGTTGAGACTATCACTTTAGAAGAGGCTTTAGGGCTTTTTGCACTTCCTAGAGTTGTAGGTAAAAATAGTGATGGTATCGATATCATAGCAAATATAGGAAGATATGGCCCATATCTACAAGTAGAAAAAAAGTTTTTCTCTATTAAAAAAGATGATCCATATACTATAGAACTTGATCGTGCTTTAGAAGTAATAGCCGAAGAGAGTAGCAAAAAACAAAATGAACCTATAAAAGAGTTTGAATTAGAGAAAATTGCTATACTTGATGGAAGATATGGTCCATATATTAAAAAGGGTAGAAAAAACTATAAAATCCCAAAAACAAAAGTAGCCTCTGAACTAACTCTTGAAGAGTGTTTGGAAATAATAGCAAAAACTGATAAAAAATGAGTATAAAAATAGGAGTAATCTCTGATAGCCACTTAAAGCTTGATTATTTTTCTTTGGTTTTATCCAAACTAAAAGAAGAAAATGTAGATTATATCCTTCATGCTGGAGATATTTGTGATAAAAGAGCCTTAGATCTTCTTAGCTCTTTAGATATCCCATATAGAGTTGTCTTTGGTAACAATGACTACCATCTTATAGAAGAATCACATAACTACAACATCACTAAAGAGCCAAGTTATTTTAAGATAAATAATACAACTTTTAAAATGATGCATCTTCCATATTATATGAGTGCTGATAGTGATGTGGTTATATTTGGGCATACCCATATTTTTGAGCATCTTTATAATGGCAAAACTCTATATTTAAACCCTGGTGAAGTTTGTGCAAGACAAAAACCAAAAATAGAGTTTGTTATCCTTTATATAGATGAAAAAACATATAAAATATGCTATCATTACTATAATAAAGAGGATTTATCTCTATATAAAAAGGAAATAATATATGAAAAATAAGATTTACTTATGTGCTATTTCAAATATAGAAAGTGGTACTTGCAATGAAGATTGTAAGTTTTGTACTCAAAGTGTTAAATATAAAGCTGATATTCAAAGATATAAACAAAAAGATATTGCTACAATAATAGAAGATGCAAAAAGAGCAAAAGAAAATAAAGCTGTTGGTTTTTGTTTGGTAACTGCTGGAAAAGGCTTAGATGATAAAAGACTTGATTTTGTATGCCGTGCTGCTTATGAAGTAAGTAAGCTTGATCTTGGACTTAAAATCATAGCTTGTAATGGAACAGCTTCTATAGAGCAGTTAAAAGAGCTAAAAAAACATGGTGTTAAAAACTATAACCATAACCTTGAAAGCTCTAAAGAGTACTATAAAGAGATTTGTACAACTCATGATTGGGATGAGAGATATGAGACTTGCCAAAATATCAATAGTGTAGGGCTAGGGCTTGTATGTGGTGGTATTTTTGGACTAGGAGAGGGCTATGAAGATAGAATCTCTATGCTAAAGTCCATAGCTTCACTAAATCCTATAAATGTACCTTTAAACTTTTTTCATCCAAATGAAGCCTTACCATTTACTTCTAATCCTCTTTCAAAAGATGAAGCATTTGCTCTTATAAAAAAAGCTAGAGATATGATACCAAATGCACATAAGATCATGGTTGCAGGTGGAAGAGGCTTAATGTTTGGTGATGATGAGTATAAGATTTTCGAGCATGGTGCAAATGCCTTTGTTATAGGTGATTATCTTACAACCAAAGGCAAAACACCAGCTGATGATATCAAAAACCTAGAGCTTTTAGGATATGAAATAGCTAGTGAGTGTAATAAATAAATTACACTATCACTTATGTTTTACAACTACTTTTGTATCACTATAGCTACTTTCATACTTACTTATAGGCTCTTTTAGCTCAACAACTACCCTAAAAAATCCATCTTTTGGGTGGTTACCTATGGCTATTTGTTTAAAGTAAGGATGATCTATATCAAATCTTTTTGTAGTAAACTTTGCATTAGCTCTAAAATCAAATACTATTTTATTCTCTTGATGAAGATCTAATTTTTTAAATACTTTATATTTTGAAGAGATTTCAATCCTATTATCATAATAGTTTATATCTACAAATCTCAAACCCGTACTAATTGTAGCTATATTCTCTTTTTTTGCTTCTTGTTTTTCTTCTTGGATAGGTAAAGTTGTTTGTTGCTCTTTAATATCCTCTTTTGGTTTGCTTAGCTTTATACTCTCTTCTTCTTTTTTATCTATTGCCTCTTTTGGTACTATTTCTTGCTTAGCTTCTTTCTCTATTTGTTTTTCTTTTATTTTTGGACTAAGCGGCTTTTTTTCTTCAATTTTTTGTGACTTAGACTCTTGTGTAGGTTTTGGCTTCTCCTCTTTTTTGGGATCAGGCTTAATATCCTCTTTTAAGATAGATTTTGGAGTATCATCAACTTTTTGTTCTTCTATTTCAAAATCATCTTCTATCTCATCATACTCACGTGAATCTAAAAATCTCTCAAATAACCTACTCTTTTCTTCTTCAAACTCCTCTGTAGGATCAAAAGGATTCAACCTAGCAAAAGCAACTGTAACGATTATAAAATATAAAAAAATCTTTTTCATCATTTTGGCTCCAAATTTTTTAACTCAAAGTACTCTTTTTGTAACCTCGCATTATCAGCTTGTAACCTTTTTATCTCATTTTCCAAATACTCTTCTTTATGCTTTAAAGAGTCATAAACCTCCAAAGAGCTATTACCAAAAAATATATCAGCAATATGTTTTGCAAAGAATATTGTAAATAGTACCAAAAATATCACATAAAAGATAGATCTAAAAGACTTTTTTATACTCTTTTTTTGTGATATTTTAGTTTTTTGCATATTTATTTAAATAGGCTACTACCTAAATACTCATTTATACTAAGCTCTGTTTCTATCTCTAAAAGCCTATTATATTTTGCATTTCTCTCACCTCTACTTGTAGCACCTGTTTTGATTTGCCCACAATTAAGTGCAACAGCAGCATCAGCTATAAAACTATCTTCACTCTCTCCACTTCTATGACTCATAACACAAGTATATCCATTTCTTTGAGCAAGTCTTACTGTTTGCATTGTTTGGCTTACAGTTCCTATTTGATTTGGTTTAATAAGTATAGAGTTAGCTACATTTTTAGATATACCCTCAGCTAGTATTGAAGCATTTGTTACAAAAAGATCATCACCTACAAGTTGTACTTTATCACCTAATGTTTGTGTTAATATCTTCCATCCATCCCAATCATCTTCACTTAATCCATCTTCTATAGAGACTATTGGATATTTTGCACAAAGTGTAGCATAATACTCTACTAGCTCTTTACTACTTAACTCTTTGTTTTCTGATTTAAGTAGATATTTACCAGCATCATTGATAAGCTCACTAGCAGCTACATCAAGTGCTATAGCTATTTGCTCACCAGCTTTATATCCAGCTTTTTCTATAGCTTGTACTATTACAGCTATTGGCTCTTCATTGTTTTTTAGATTTGGTGCAAATCCACCCTCATCTCCTACAGCAGTACTCTCACCCATGCTATCTATGATTTTTTTAAGGTGTTGATAGATTTCAGCTACTGCTCTTAAGCCATCACTAAAACTATCAAAGCCTATAGGCATAATCATATATTCTTGAAAATCAACAGAGTTATTTGCATGTTCTCCACCATTGATGATATTAAACATTGGTACAGGCATAGTCATAGCATTAGCTCCACCTAGATATCTATATAGTGGCATCTTAAGACTTTGTGCAGCTGCTCTAGCAACAGCCATAGAAACACCAAGAACAGCATTTGCACCTAAGTTTGAATAGTTATCACTACCATCAAGTTCTTTCATAGTAGCATCTACTATTGCTTGATTAAAAGGGCTTAATCCTATTAGTTCATCAGCTATTGTACTATTTACATTTTCTACTGCTTTTAAAACACCTTTACCCAAAAACCTATCATCACCATCTCTTAACTCTAAAGCTTCTTTTTTACCCGTACTAGCTCCACTTGGAACTATAGCACTTGCTTTGCTTCCATCACTAAGTACAACAGTAGCTCTAACTGTAGGGTTACCTCTGCTATCTAGCACTTCATCAGCATAAATATTATCTATATATATCAATCTTCTCTCCTAAATAAAGCACTTATAAAAGTACTACAAAATATTTTGATATATTCTACTATATTTTTTATTAAAAAAGTGTTATCCTATGGATTTTATATAATATCTACCGTTTTTTTTATCTATTTTGAGATCTAAATTAAATATCTCACTTAAGTTTTTGCTTGTTAGTATATCTTCTTTTTTACCTTGTTTATATATAGTTTGATTATGTATTAAAGCAATATTATCTATCTCTTCAAAAATCTCTTCTAAATGATGAGTTACCAATATAATTGATGAGTTTTGTGCTAGTTTTTTTAGCATTTTAATAAAGTTTATTTGTGACTTGATATCAAGTCCAACAGTAGGCTCATCTAAAATAAAGACCTTTGGAGAGTCTATTAAAGCCCTTGCTATTAATGCTCTTCTTAGCTCTCCTGTACTCATAGCTGATACCTTTTTATTCTTTATATCTAATATCTCTACAAATTCCATCACATCATAGGCTTTTTGTTTTTGAATATCAGAAAACTCTTTATAATCAAACATACCAACCCAACCATAATATCCACTTAATACCACCTCATAAGCACTTAGATAATAAGCCTCTTTTGCAAAATAGCTATGAAGATCATTTGTTATAATACCTAACTCTTTTTTAAGCTCAAAAATACTATATCTACTCTTTCCAAATATCTCTTTTTTAAACTTTTTATTTGCTCGTGGATGGATTTGTGATTGGATTAGCTTTAGTAAAGTTGATTTACCACTCCCATTGGCTCCAAGTATTGCCCAATGTTCACCTTGTTTGATCTTAAGGTTGATATCTTTTAAGACTAGATTTTCATCATATCCTAAATCTATATTTTCAAACTCTATAATATACATCTTTACTCCTAACTAGCAGAGAGTTTAAGTCCTATAATACCAAGTAAAATAAGTATAATACTAATAATCCTTACCATATCAACACTCTCACCAAAAAGTATCACTCCAGCTATTACAGTTCCAACTGTACCAATACCTACCCATACAGCGTAAGCTGTACCTATTGGCAATGATTTTAATGATAGACTTAAAAGATAAAAACTTATCATCATAGTAACAATAGTAAAAACACTAGGAAGTAGCTTTGTAAAGCCTTGTGAAAACTTTAGTCCTACTGCCCAAAATATCTCAAATACTCCAGCAAAAAACAGTATAGTCCAACTCATTATCTTATAAACCTTTTTATGTACATTTTATATTAAACTACCATAAAATAAGATAAATCTAGTTATAATCACTCTATGAAACAAAAACTCCACCTTCAAGAATCAACCAAAGGACATATTTATGTTTTGATAGCCACTATTTTAATAGCTGGATCATTTCAAGCATCTGCTAATCTTGCAGGAAGTGTAGATTCCATATCTTTGACTCTTTATAGATTTGTTTTAGCTCTTTTGATACTTTTACCTTTTATTATTTATAAAAAGTCTAGGATACTCAATAGTATCAAAATCTTTCCAAAAGCTACAATTGTAAGTCTTTTTTATAGTCTATATTTTATAGGTATGTTTAAAGCCCTAGAGACTACTACTCCACTAAATAGTGGTGCATTATATACTCTAACACCTTTGATGACTGCTATTTTATGTATCTTTATTTTTAAAGAAAAAATCCCTACAAAACAGCTTTTAGTCTATATTATAGGGATTATCTCTACATCTATAGTTATATTTAGAGCTGATTTTGAACTTTTTTTAAATCTTAAACTAAATAATGGTGATATAATCTTTTTACTTGCATCACTTTCTATGGCATTTTATCCTATATTTTTAAAGCTTCTATATAGCAAAGATGATGAAGTTTTGGTAACCGTTTTTAGTACACTTTTAGGTGGTATTATATGGATGTTTTTGGCTATTGAGATTTTGGGTATTAGTTATGATTGGCATAAGATTCAAGGTGATATGTTCTACTCTATGCTATATTTAGTAATAGCTACTACTATATTTACACTTTTTTTATATCAAAAAAGCTCTCAAATACTAGGTCCCAAAAAGCTTATGGCATATATCTATCTAAGCCCAGCATTTGTAGCACTTATATCATATCTTAGCAAAGGTATCACTATATCCTTTGGAGTTATCGTAGGTATATCTATCTCACTCTTAGCTACTATTATTATACTAAAAGAGGATAAAATATAACTCTATCTACACCCAAAAATAGGTGTAGATATTAATTACTCTTCTTCATCAGTAGAACTATCAAGTATATTTGCTACTCCCATAGCTTCTTTGATTTTATTTTCAACCTCTATAAAAATCTCTGGATTATCTTTTAGGAAAACTTTTGCATTTTCTCTACCTTGACCTATTTTTTGATCTCCATAGCTAAACCAAGCTCCAGCTTTATCAATAATATCAAGTTTTACACCATAATCAACTAACTCACCAGTTTTACTGATCCCCTCACCAAACATAATATCAAATTCTGCTTGTTTAAATGGAGGGGCTACTTTGTTTTTTACAACTTTAACTTTTACACGGTTACCAATACTTTGATCACCTTGTTTTAGTGTTGCTATTCTTCTTATATCAAGTCTAACAGAAGCATAAAATTTCAAAGCATTTCCACCTGTTGTTGTCTCTGGACTACCATATCCTGTCATACCAATTTTCATTCTTATTTGATTGATAAATATAACTGTACAGTTCATTTTATTTAGCAAACCAGTGATTTTTCTAAGTGCTTTTGACATTAGCCTAGCTTGAACACCAACTTGCATATCATCCATATCACCATCAATCTCAACTTTTGGAGTTAAAGCTGCAACAGAGTCCACTACTATTAAATTTACTGCTCCACTTCTTATAACAGTTTCTAAGATTTCAAGTGCTTGTTCACCATAATCAGGTTGTGAAACCAAAAGATTATCTATATCAACTCCAAGATTTTTTGCATATGCAATATCAAGAGCATGTTCAGCATCTATAAATGCACAAACTCCGCCTTTTTTTTGACACTCTGCTATCATATGTAGTGTAAGTGTAGTTTTACCACTACTTTCTGGTCCATAAACCTCTATAACCCTTCCAACAGGAATACCACCCACTCCAAGAGCTAGATCAAGCCCCAAAGATCCAGTACTTATAGCTTCAACAGGAACTATCTCTTTATCTCCAAGTCTTACTAGTGTACCTTTACCAAAAGTCTTATCTATCTGTTTTATAGCAAGTTCAAGTGATTTTTTCTGTTCTTCATTCATATGTTCACCCTTTTTATTTTCTTGATGCAATTATATCATAATTTTTCTAATTATGCTAAAAATATTGCAAATTGTAATATTATTTAAATACTCTATTAAAAATAGCATCTACATTTTTAGTATAATACTCATAATTAAAACACTCTCTTATTTGCTCTTCGCTTAGTTTTTCTCTTAGCTCATCATCAGCTAATAAAAACTGTAAGTATAGTGATTCACCCTTTTCATTTGTAGTTGCTTTACCTTTTTGAATTTCTTGCCATACTTTCATAGCATTTCTTTGTACTATTTTATATGCATCTTCACGGCTTACACCTCTAAGAGGTAGTTCAAGTAGTACTCTTTGAGAAAATACTAATCCACCTGTTAAGTTTAGATTTTTTATCATATTTTCTGGCATAACAGTTAGCTTAGATATAACACTATTCATACGATGAAGCATAAAATCAGCCGTTATAAATGCATCTGGTAACCAAAATCTCTCTGTTGAGCTATGTGAGATATCTCTTTCATGCCAAAGTGCTACATTTTCCATCGCTGGAACTGCATAAGATCTAATCATTCTAGCAAGTCCTGTTATATTTTCAGTTAAAATTGGGTTTCTTTTATGTGGCATAGCTGAGCTTCCCTTTTGTCCAGCTGCAAAATACTCTTCAGCTTCATAAACTTCTGTTCTTTGAAGATGTCTTACTTGAACAGCAAATTTTTCCACACTTGAAGCCATAAGTGCTAAAGCTGATGCAAGACGTGCATATCTATCTCTATGAATTACTTGATTTGAGCAAGGTTCTGCTTTAAGTCCAAGTTCAGCCATAGCATACTCTTCAAGCTCTAGTGGTGCATGAGCAAAGTTACCCATAGCTCCACTTATTTGACCTACAGCTATTATCTCCATAGTATCTTCTAGGTTTTTTAGATGTCTAGCCATCTCATCATACCAAACAGCTAAAGTTAGTCCAAATGTTATAGGCTCACCATGAATCCCATGACTTCTTCCTACCATTAGTGTATATTTATGCTCTATTGCCCTTTTTTTGATAGATTCCATAAGCATTTTTACATCTTCTATAATAAGCTCTAGTGAAGATTTCATCTGTAATGCTACACCTGTATCAACAGCATCTGAACTTGTCATACCATAGTGAAACCATCTACTTTCTGCTCCAAGACTCTCACTTACGCTTGTATTAAAAGCTATTAAATCATGTTTGGTAACAGCTTCTATCTCTTCTATTCTCTCAACACTAAATTTTGCATTTTCAACAATCTTTTTACAATCATCATCTGGAATAAGCCCTAGTTTATTCCAAGCCTTTACAGCTGCTTTTTCTACTTCAAGCCAAGCTGCATATCTAGCTTCTTGTGTCCATTTATCACTCATTTGGGCTCTTGCATATCTTTCAACCATACTTGCTATCCTTATATTATATATTATTCAATTTATTGTATAATACCCAAATGTATCAAAAAAAAAGCTTATTAGAGGTTTCTATGCCATTTATACTCAAAGAGTACCCAGCTACAAAGGGTGAAAAAGTACAACTATTTTTAATAAAAGATCTAAATCTTTCACCATCATTGGCTCAAAATCTACTTGATAGAAAAAAGGTATTCGATAGCAATATGAATAGTATGAAAAAAAGTGATATTATCTCAACTAATACTATATTTATCTCCAAATTTGAAGGAAGCACAAGAGGATTAAAACCTATATTTTCAAATGAAGATTTTGCACTATTTGATAAACCAAGTGGAGTTATGGTTCATCCTGTACATAAGTTTACCCCTTATTCACTTCTAGATGAAGTTAAATACCACTTTGGTGATAATGCAAATATAGTACATCGTATAGATGCAGAGACTTCTGGGCTAGTACTTATTTCCAAAAACAAAAAAAGTGAAATAGATCTTAAAACTATGTTTGAAAATAAAGAGTATAAAAAAGAGTATTTAGCCATCACAAAAGGAGTTGTGAAAGAAAACCTTACCATAAATAAAGCACTAAAAGAAGATAATAATAGCCTTATTAGAGTTAAAATGAAAGTTAGTACAAATGGTAAAGAGTCTTTAAGTGATATTTTTCCTCTTAAATCAAAAGATAATAACTCTTTAGTTAAAATAATCCCACATACAGGAAGACAACACCAAATAAGAGTTCATCTAGACTCTATAAATAATACAATTTTGGGTGATCCTATCTATGGAGTAGATGAAAAAATAGCTGATATGTATCTATCAAAAACTCTTTTGGATAGTAAAAGAGTAAAATACACCAACTCATATAGACTTTGGCTTCATGCTTACTCTTTGGAGTTTAATTACAAAGAAATAAAATATAAGTTTTATTCAAAAAATAGTGATATTATAGAGTATTTTAACAATCTTTAGATATAATCGCAAATAAATTTTATAGATGGGTGTCCGAGTGGTTGAAGGAGCACGCCTGGAACGCGTGTAAGGTGAAAGCCTTCGAGAGTTCGAATCTCTTCCCATCTGCCATTTAAGTAAAATTTAAACTTTCTTTGATATAATTGCAGAACAAAAGAGTAGCATTGAGTCTAAATATCTTAGATTGAATGCTCCTCTTTAGCCCCTTACAATTGCTCTAAAAGACAAGGCCCTAGGATGGGAACATAGCAAGGCACCTTTTATTGTGATGTGTTTGGATCTCTGAAGAGGGGTGCTATTTAAGCTATATTTAGCTCTATAATAAACATAGCTCCCTTATATTTTTCTCCATTTATCTTATATATTTTATTTTTTATATAGATTTTTCCACCAACTTTTTCTATAATTGTTTTTGACATATCAAGTCCTATTCCTGTACCTTTATCATCTGATTTTGTAGTAAAATATGGATCAAAAATTTTATCTATTATATCTTCAGGTACTCCACCAGCATAATCACTTATTCTTACAAATAGTTTATTATTTTTAACAAATGACTCTATTTTAATCTCTTTTATCAAAGGATTTTTCTCTTCTATTACATCTTTTGCATTATTTAATATATTTATTATTACTTGTGAAAGCTCATTTTTATTGCCATAAGTTATACTATCAGTTGAAATATTTGTAACTATATTGATATCTTTTGATTTAAAAATACTACTTATTAAGCTTAGTACATAATCAACAACTTCATTAATATGGTAATTTGATGATGATATTTGAGGCTTAAAAAAAGTTCTAAAATCATTCATCGTTTCATTCATATGTTCTATTTGTTTTTCTATATTATTAGTATGATTATTAAAATTACTCTTATCAATATTATCCATTGATAGATCCAGTTGCATAGAGCTATTTGATATAGACATAGAGTTTAGTGGTTGTTTCCATTGATGAACAATAGCAGAGATCATCTCTCCCATAGATGCTGTTTTATTTTGTTGTATAAGGATTCTTTCTTGTTTTAAGCTTTTTTCTAGCTCCTCTTCAACACGTTTTTCTAAGATCTGATTTGAATCAAGTAACTCTTTTTCTCTTCTTATAATTAAAATAGTATAATAACTAATCAAAAGTGCAAATAAAAATATCACAAATCCCAAAATCTTATCTCTTAAGATATTATTTGCTTCTAACTCTTTATCTAAAGGTATAATAACCTCAATTACACCTCTTTTATCACCAAGTTTCCATCTATTTTCTTCTGTCCATGTTTTATATGGATTATTATTATGACAATCAACACAAGCTTGATCACTCATATAATCAGCCACAGCAACTCTTAAAACTTCAGAATTATCAATATTATCTCTTTTATAATATATTCCATAGTCATTTTGTTCTACATAATAAAGGGCTTCTTTTTGAAACTCATCAAGTACTCTATCTGCTCTATTTTTAAAAGGATAGTGACTATAAAATCTAAATGTCATACCTATATCACTATTATTTGAAAAAATAGTACTCAAATCATGTATAGTTGTTGTAGGAAATGGTATTTTGCCATTGATACCAAAGTGATCATAATGAAACTCTATATTTGGTGCAAATTGCTTTATATCACCTACAATATATTTTGTATAATACTCTCTTGTTAGTAATATTTTTTCTACATCAACTTTAGCTTTTCTTATACTAAGATCTATTAGATTTTCTTCAGTTAGCTTAGGAATAAAGAAAAATAAAAAAAAATAATAATAATAGCAACCAAAACAATTGGTAAAATAACTTTACTTTTTAAAAAATATGGTACTTTTAACATATATTATTATATTAAAGTAATTCTAAAAAATAGCTTTTATGTATCAAAACTTCTTTTGTTACTTTATTATAAATAAACTTTTTGTTTTTTTGTTTTATCTCTTTGATTATTAGATTTTTTATATTTTTAATATCAAGCCTATATTTTTCTACCAATAAAATAAAATCTTTTAGATTTACATACTCATCACTATCAAAACTTTTTTTATCTACAATCCTATTTTGATAGATTTTTTTCATTTCACTAAAAGCATCTTGAAGAAGTTTTATCTCTGATTTCATTACATCTTTTAGATCATTATGTGCATTTTGTAACCTTACTAACTCATTTTGATACTGTTTTTTATGCCATTTTACAACTTTTTTAAGAAGTTTTATCTGTTCATCTTTTAGTTCAAGAAGTGTAGGTAGTTCTTTATTTGTAGTTTTTTCTTCTTTATAATCATCTTCATTTATATAAACATATGTTTTTCCATTTTGTTTTATGGATTTTAAGGTATTGTTTTTTATACGATAATGTACACCTTGTAAGGAGAGATTGAGTATTTTAGCTGCTTGGCTAGTAGTTACCAACTTCTCCATTACATTCCTTAGTTAAAATCGCTACTATCTATCTCTATAATAGTATGAACATTACCTCTTGGATAAAAATCAGCCTTTAATTTCATCCATTTTGGCTTGATTTTATTATAAATTGTATCAAATATCTCATTTACTACATTTTCATGTGAGATTGATTTATCTCTATATGTATTTATAAAGATTTTCAAAGCTTTTAGTTCTACTACATATTTATCAGGCTTGTAGCTTAAATAAAGTGTAGCAAAATCAGGATATCCACTTCTAGGACAAAGTGCAGTAAACTCTGGTAATGTTATATTTATAGTATAGTTTTTTTGGTGTACATTTTCCCAAATCTCTAAATCTTTTTCTATATCAAAGTTTTTTATCTCTAACTGGCCATATTTCATAAATTCCCCTTATACATCTAGATATTTAACATCTTTTGCATGTTCTTCTATATAGTTTCTTCTAGGCTCTACCTCATCACCCATAAATAATGTAAATGTATCACTTGCACTTTGAGCATCTTCTATATTTACTCTAAGAAGTCTTCTATTTTCAGGTGTCATAGTTGTTTCCCAAAGTTGTTCTGGATTCATCTCTCCAAGTCCTTTATATCTTTGAATATATGCACCTTTTTTGGATAGACTCTCTATCTCTTCAAGAAGTTTTATTAAATCTTTTTCTCCAAAAAGAGTTAAATCTCTTGATTTTAATTTATTATATATAAAAGTAGCCTCACTAAAATATGGACTAGTAAATAAATTATCATCTATCAAAAGCTCTTCAAGTCCAGCTCCTGTTTGAACATATAGATGAATTTTATCATTATCAACTATTTTATTTAAAATATTATATTTTTTAAGATCTGTAAATTTTTTAATTTCATTAAAAAGATCTTTTGTATCAAGTGCTAGTAAATCAGGAGTTTCAACTAAATATCTTATTACATCAACTAGTGAATATCTCTTTTCAAGATCACTTAAAACTGCTCTATAAGCTGCTACTATTTTAAACATATCAAGAAGATCATTATAACCCATACCCTCAAATTCAAAATTTTCAAGTCCATTTTCTATCAAAAAGTTACTTAAAGCTCCATCATCTTTTAGATATGTCTCATTTTTACCTTTTTTATATCTATAAAGCGGTGGTTGAGCAATATATAAATATCCATTTTCTATAATAGGTCTTAAAAATCTAAAGAAAAATGTTAAAATAAGTGTTTGAATATGACTACCATCAACATCAGCATCCGTCATAATAATAATCTTATGATATCTTATTTTTTCTTCATTAAAATCATCTCCTATACCACAACCAAGTGCTGTTATAACATTTCTTATCTCATCTGATTTTAATATTTTATCAAGTCTTGATTTTTCAACATTTAAAATCTTACCTTTAAGTGGTAAAATAGCTTGATATACTCTATCTCTACCTTGCTTTGCACTTCCACCAGCACTATCACCTTCTACTAAATATAGTTCACTTATAGTTGGATCTTTACTTTGACAATCTGCTAGTTTACCTGGTAGTGTTCCTACAGTCATAGCCTCTTTTTTTCTTGTTAAATCTCTTGCTTTTTTAGCAGCCTCTCTTCCTCTTGCTGCTAAAAGTGATTTTTCCATAACAGCTTTTGCATTTGTAGGATTTTCTTCAAAGTATTTTATTAAAGCTTCATATGTTAGTTTTTGAGTTAAAGGTCTTACATATGAACTTCCAAGTTTTCCTTTTGTTTGTCCTTCAAACTGAGGTTCTGGAACTCTTACACTAATAACTGATATAAGTCCTTCTCTTACATCATCACCAGTTATCTTTGTATCTTTTTCTCTTGCATTTGCATTTTCAGCAATATATTTAACTATAGCTCTTGTAAGTCCAGCTTTAAATCCAGCCTCATGAGTACCACCATCGGCTGTATTGATATTGTTTACAAAACTTTTTGTATTTTCACTATATGTATCATTATACATTAAAGCTATATCTATCTCTACATCTTCAAGTTTATCACTAAAGCTTATTACATCACTTACAGCATTTGCTTTGTTTATATCACTTACAAATTGACTAATTCCACCTTCAAAGTGATATATCTCTTTTTTACCATCTCTTTCATCTTTAAGCTCTATTGTAATTTTTGGATTTAGATATGCTACTTCTTTAAATCTTTTAGATAAAATAGAAAAATCAAATTCATTAGTTTCAAATATAGTAGTATCAGGAAAAAACTCTATTATAGTTCCACTTTTTTTTGTATCACCAGTTATTTCTAATAAACCTTGTGGAATACCTTTTTCAAACTCTTGATAATGAATTTTACCATTTTTATGTATAGTCATTTTAAGTGTTGATGACAGTGCATTTACAACACTTACCCCAACACCATGAAGTCCACCAGAGACTTTATAAGTATCTTTATCAAACTTACCTCCGGCATGAAGTACAGTCAAAACTACTGTTGCTGCACTTATTCCTTCTGTTGGGTGAATATCAGTAGGTATTCCCCTACCATTATCTCTTACTAAAACACTATTTTGTTTTGTTATTGTAACTTCTATTTTATCACAATATCCAGCCATAGCCTCATCTATGGAGTTATCAACAACTTCATATACCATATGATGTAAACCATTGATATTTGTGTCACCTATATACATCCCTGGTCTTTTTCTAACAGCTTCAAGCCCTTTTAGAACCTTTATATTATTTGCACCATATTCTTGTAAAGCCATATATTTATCCTTTATTATTTTTCTAAAATTATTGGCATAATTATTGTAAAAAACTTATCATCTTCCAAATAAAAAGGTAAATTTGATGAGTTAAAGCCTAATTTAAATGTTTCATGATTTACTTGAGATAAAAAATCTAATAAATATTTACTATTTGCTGCTATATAAAAATCATTTTCTACACTTAGTCCAATATCAAGTTGTGTTTTTGCTTCACTATCTTCATCAAGTGATTCAAATATAATCTTATCATTTGAAAATGTGATTTTAATATTTGCAAATAAAGATGTTACTAATTTTATAGATTCTATAAATTCATTTTTAGGTATATGTAAATTATATTTAAAAGATGAAGGTATAATTCTTTGGTAATCAGGGAACTTTCCATTTATCAATTTAGTAAAAAATTGAACATTATCACTATCTATTACTAAATTTGTATTATCATAGTTTACTTTTATTTCATTGTTTGTAAATATCTTACCTATTTCTATAACAGCTTTTTTAGGTATTATAAGTTGAGCTTGTTTTGGTGAGCTATTATTTAAGTAACTAACACTAAGTCTTCTAGTATCAGTTGATACAAAATTTGTTTTATTTTCTTTTACATCTATTAAAGCACCATTAAGCTCATATTTTGGATTATTGTTATCAATAGAAGGTATAATCTTTTTCATAGAATTTACTAGATTATTGATATTTATATTTAAACTATTTAATTCTTCTATTTTAGGAAATAAAGGAAACTCTTCAGCATTATACATAGGTAGTTTAAAATTAGATCTTCCTTGTTTAATTTCTAGTTGATTATTATGTATAGTTTCAATAGATATTACATCATTTTTTAATCTTCTTATTATACCTAATAAATTTACACCATTAACTGTTGCTTTTCCATCTATAAAATCACTTATATCATCAATAGTTACACTAAGTCCTATTTCATAATCTGTTGATTTTATTAATAGTTTATTCTCTTTTACTTCTAAATATATATGAGAAGTTATAGAACTAGCATCTTTTTTATCCAAAAAAGCTTGCATTGAAGATACTACATTTTCAAATAAAGATTTGTTAATAGATAGTTTCATCTTTTTTCCTTTTATATTAATTTCTTTTAGTATTGGTAGTAGAACAATGTGAATAGATGAAAATATAGCTCAAACGCTCTTTTAATGGCTATTTGAGATGTTGAATAAAATTTAATATATATTCACATCTATTCACATTTTATTTCTAACTTTTACCACTCCTTGTTTATTATCTTGTTTTTTAAGTTTTCTATTACTATTTTAAAATTTTCATCGCTTTCTATTAAAGCATTTGCTTTTTTGATAGAGTGACTTATAGATGAGTGATCTTTCATACCTAGATATTGTGCAATATTTGGCATAGAGTTATGTGTTAGCTCTTTTGCAAGATAGATAACAACACGTCTTGCATTTGCTACAACTGCTGTTCTTTTTTTGGATTTTATATCACTTGGTTTGATATTTAACTCTTTTGCTACTATATTTATAATATCTGGTAGTTTAATATTTTCTTTTTGTTCTTTTATCTGCTCTTTTAGAAGATTTTTAACTAAATCTAAGTTTATCTCTTGATTTAGTAGGTTTGCTGATGCATTTATTCGTATCAATACCCCTTCTATTTCTCTTATAGAATTATCTAAATTAGTTGCTATATAATCTATAACATCTTTTGTAAGTTTAATACCATTTAATTCACTTTTTTTCTCTATAATAGCTATCTTTGTTTCAAGCCCTGGGATTTGAATATCTGCAGTTAGTCCCCATTCAAATCTACTTTTTAATCTATCTACTAATGATGCTATTTGAGATGGTAATCTATCTGATGTCATAACTATTTGTTTATTTGAGCTATGAAGCTCATTAAATGTATGAAAAAACTCCTCTTGAGTTTGCTCTTTTCCACTTAAAAACTGTACATCATCTATTAAAAGCAGATCGCATTTTCTATATTTATTTCTAAAATGCTCCATATTTTGACTTCTTAGTGAAAAAGTAAAATCATTCATAAATTGCTCAATAGTAACATAAATAACTGTTTTACCTAGTTCAATATTGTAGTTTCCTATAGCTTGAAGAAGGTGAGTTTTACCAAGTCCTGTACCACCATAAATAAAAAGTGGATTATATTGAATTCCAGGTTTTTTAGCTACTGCTAAAGAGGCATTAAAAGCCATTTGGTTGGAATTTCCTACGACAAAAGAGTCAAAAGTATAAGATGGATTAAGTATAGTACTCTCATTTATTTTAGGGCTAACTTGTATATCACTGCTTTCTTTTATATTTACTTTTTTATCTCCAGCAACTTTTATCTCTATTTTGGGTTTTAATGATGTAAGTTTTTCTATTGCAAACTTTAAGTCATTTGAAAACCTTGTTTTTATCCATGCAGCTATAAATTTATTTGGTGCTTCAAAAATAAATAGTTTTTCACCAGAGCCTTGTTTTTTGAAAACAATTTGCCTTAGGAATTTTTCATAATCACTTGAAGATGTCTCTTCTTTTAAAATAGTTAAAATATCTTTTGTATTTATATTCATCACTTTCTAACTTTAATCAATTTAAAGCCTATTATACCTTTATTTAAATTAAATTTCAAAAAGAATTGAAAAATTTATGTGAATAACTTTAAAATAAATATGTGAATATGTGAATAGTTTTGTAAATGATGATTAAAATGATTTGTGATATAATAAAAAAAATATTTAGGAATAAGATGTTTATATTAGGAATAGATCCTGGGACTATTAACTGTGGTTATGCTATTTTGGAGCTTGATGGCTCAAAAAAACGTATAGTAGAAGCAGGATTAATCAAAATAAAATCAAAAATTTTACAAGAGCAGATTATTGAATTAGTTGAAGCAATAGATCATATACTAAAAAGATATAAAATAGATGAAGTTGCTATAGAAGATATATTTTATGCTTTCAACCCAAAAACAGTTATAAAACTAGCACAATTTAGAGGAGCCTTATCACTAAAGATTTTACAAGAGATAGGTAATTTTAGTGAATATACTCCACTTCAAGTTAAAAAAGCAGTTACTGGCAATGGCAAAGCTGCAAAAGAACAAGTGGCTTTTATGGTAAAAAGGCTTTTAAATATAAAACAAGATATAAAACCACTTGATATAACAGATGCTATAGCTGTTGCTCTAACTCACTCTCAAAGAGTAAGATAATTACTCTTCTTGGTTTATAGATTTTTCAAATAGATATTTATGATCAAGTGGTAGATTTTCATATATCATATTTGATAGATTTCTTATCTCCCAAAGTGCAGCTTTTGAGCTTCTTAGGCTTAAAAAGTTTTGTAAACTTCTAGCATTTATTGTCCAACTAAGTTCAGTTTTATAGCTTTCTGGTAGGCAATACTTTGCTATATCATTTCCTATACCACTTTGAAGAATCTTTTGTAGGTTTTGTAGTGCCATTTTTGATGCATTATCAACATCTTCATTACCTGTTAGAACAAGATACTTTTCATACTCTATTTGATTGGTGTCTTTTAACTCTTTTAGTGTATATCTAGTTGATTTTACAGATAAACTAGCCATTCTATGACGAGCTAATTCTTGAAGTAAGGCTCTACTAACTCCACTTATATAAAAACTATATACAATATGCTCTAGTGTTGATGAGTGTTTATATTTATTACCAACTCTATCTATCAAAGCTTTATCAGTTTCACCACCATTATCACTTTTGTCAAAACTTTGCCAACATGTTCTTATTGCATTTGAACATATAAGTAAGGGAGTATGATTTAATAAAGTCACTTTCATATAAAATCCTAAAAAATATTTGATAAATTATATGATAGATTATCTAAATTATAGATAAACTAAAAATTTTTAATAAATAGCATTTAAGAATTTTTTTTGTATAATCGCGGAAATTTAATATAGAACTACTCTATATAATAAAAGGAAAACATTGAGAGAGATTAGAAATATAGCAGTTATTGCACACGTAGATCACGGTAAAACAACTATAGTTGATGGTTTATTAAAACAATCAGGAACATTTGCAGCACATCAAGCTGTAGATGATAGAGTTATGGATAGTGATGCAATAGAAAAAGAAAGAGGTATTACTATTTTAGCAAAAAATACTGCTATTGATTATAAAGGTGTAAGAATCAATATAATAGATACTCCTGGACACGCTGATTTTGGTGGTGAAGTTGAGAGGGTTTTAAAGATGGTTGATAGTGTATTACTTTTAGTTGATGCACAAGAGGGTGTTATGCCTCAAACAAAATTTGTTGTTAAAAAAGCACTCTCTTTAGGACTTAGACCAATAGTAGTGGTAAATAAAATAGATAAACCAGCAGCTGAACCAGATAGAGTTGTTGATGAGGTATTTGATCTATTTGCAAATATGGATGCAGATGAATATCAGCTTGATTTTCCAGTTATTTATGCAGCAGCTAGAGAAGGGTATGCAAAATACAATCTTGAAGATGAAAATAATGATTTAACACCACTTTTTGATACTATTTTAGAGCAAGTTCCAGTTCCAAAAGGTGATAGTAGCAATCCACTACAACTTCAAGTTTTTACACTTGATTATGATAACTATATAGGAAAAATAGGAATTTCTAGGATTTTTAATGGAACTATCTCTATGGGAGAGACTGTTTTATTGGCAAAAGCAAATGGAGAGAAAATAAGAGGAAGAGTAACAAAACTTATAGGTTTTAAAGGACTTGATAGAATAGAGATTAAAAGTGCAGGAGCTGGTGATATCGTTGCTGTTGCTGGATTTGATGCTATTGATGTTGGGGATAGTTTATGTGATCCACAAAATCCTATGCCACTAGATCCTATGCATATAGAAGAGCCAACACTATCTGTAACACTATCAGTTAATGACTCTCCATTAGCAGGAACTGAGGGTAAATTTGTAACATCAAATAAAATCCAAGAAAGACTTGATGCTGAGATGAATACAAATATCGCTATGAGTTATGAACAAATAGGTGAAGGAAAGTTTAAAGTAAATGGTAGAGGTGAGTTACAAATTACTATTTTAGCAGAAAATATGAGAAGAGAAGGTTTTGAGCTATCTATAGGAAGACCAGAAGTTATTATAAAAGAAGAAAATGGGATTAAAATGGAACCATTTGAACACTTGGTTGTTGATTTACCAGATGAGCATAGTGGAACAGTTATAGAAAAACTAGGTCGTAGAAAAGCAGTTATGACAAATATGACTCCAATGGGTGTTGGCTTTACAAGGCTAGAGTTTGAAATACCAGCTCGTGGGCTTATTGGATATAGAACAGAGTTTTTAACTGATACAAAAGGTGAGGGTGTATTAAACCACTCATTTTTAGAGTTTCGTCCATATAGTGGTACAGTAGAAAGTAGAAAAAATGGTGCCTTAGTCTCTATGGAAAATGGTGAAGCTTTAGGATACTCTATATTTAATCTTCAAGAAAGAGGAGTAATGTTTATTAAACCTCAAGATAAAGTATATATAGGTATGGTTGTAGGCGAAAACTCAAAAGATAATGACCTTGATGTAAACCCTATCAAAGGAAAACAACTAAGCAACGTAAGAGCTAGTGGAAGTGATGATGCTATTAAACTAATCCCACCAAGAAAATATACACTAGAGAGTGCTTTAGAGTGGATAGAAGATGATGAATTAGTAGAAATAACTCCAAAATCTATAAGAATAAGAAAAAAAGAGCTTGATCCAACAAAGAGAAAAAGAGCTGCTAAAAAAGGAGATTAACAAAGAGTGCTCCTCTTTGTTATATCTTATGAAAAGATATGAATATAGTGAATTTTTGATAGATGTCAAAAGTTTATCTTCACAACTTCAAGAGTATTCACCTCAAGCAATACTCTCTATAGCAAGAGGTGGAGTAACTTTAGGGCATTTTTTATCAATACTTTTAAATATACGAGAGTTTTATACTATTAATTCCATATATTATAATGATACTCATAAATATGATAATATAGAGATTTTTAATATTCCAGATCTAAGCAAATATGAAAAAATAATTCTTGTTGATGATATAGTTGATAGTGGTGTAACTATGGATGAGGTAGTAAGAGTACTAACAAATAAATACAAAACATTACAAATCCAAACAGTATCTCTTTTTTATAAACAAAGTGCTATTATAAAACCTGATTTTTATATTCATGAAGCAAAAGAGTGGATAGAGTTTTTTTGGGAAAACCTATAAAAGGATAGATTTGATAGTAGATTTTATATCAGCAAATTTTTTAAATGTTATTGTTGCTATAGCAATATTTTTTATTGGTAAAATTATAGCAAAATATTTTATTAAGATTTTGGTAAAAATTATGTTAAGAGCAAAAGTTGATATAACATTGGTAAAATTTATTGAAAATATGCTTTTTGCTATCTCTTTGGTTGCTATTGCTTTAACATCTTTAACTCATATAGGTGTAGAAACAACCTCTTTTGTTACAGTTTTTGGAACTGTTGGTATTGCTATAGCATTAGCTTTTAAAGACTCACTATCCAACGTAGGTGCTGGTATTATGATCATACTATTTCGCCCTTTTAAAGTAGGAGATACAGTTTTATGTGCTGGTGAATATGGTGTAATAGAGGAGATTTTAATATTTCATACTATGTTAAAAACTCCTGATAATAAAGTGATTATTATACCAAACTCTAAAATCACAAATGGATCTATTACAAACTATACACTAAAAGAGTTTAGAAGATGTGATTTTGTTTTTCAAGTAAGTTATGATAGCGATATCAAAAAGGTAAAAGAGATTTTAAATAATCTTCTTTTATCTGATAGTAGGGTACTTGATGAACCAAAGGCTTTGGTAGCTGTTGGAGAACTTGCTAGTTCTAGTGTTGATTTTGTTGTTAGAGCTTGGGTTAAAAATAGTGATTTTTCCTCTTTTAGGTTTGATATGTTAGAGCGAGTTAAACTAGAGTTTGATAAATATAGTATTACTATACCATATCAGCAAATAGATATTAACCTAAATAAGCAATTTTTTTAGGATATGTAAAAAAAGACATACTACAGTTTGTATTATTTAACATACTCCAATTTGTAATATTTGCCTCAATAGCTACTATACCGCTTGTTGGGATATTTTCATAAAAACCATTTAGAAGATAATCAACAAGCAAGTTCATACTAGGATTATGTGCAATTAAAAACATACTATTATATCTGTTATCAAGGTTTTTGATAGCATTTAATAGCTCTTGTTTGCTACTTTCATATAGTGATTTATCAAATACTACTCTACTATCATCAAAATCTAAAATCTCTTGATATGCTTTTAGACTCTTTTTTGTTCTAAGTGATGGACTACAAAGTACAATATCTGGATGTATTGAGTTTTCTTTTAAAAATTTTGCCATAGTATATCTATCTTTTTTGCCACGACTATTTAGTGGCCTATCAAAATCATCAAGACTTATATCATCCCAGCTTGATTTGGAGTGTCTTATTAAATATAGCTTTTTCATAGTATAATTATATCATATTTTATATGGAGTAGGCAATGAAGATTTTATTTTCACCAAGTGAAACTAAACACAAAGGTGGTAAAAAAATACAAATAGATAAAAATAGTTTTATTTTTCCAGAGCTTTTTGAAAAAAGACTTGAAGTAATCAATTATTATCAAGAGTATATAAAAAAGGCTACAAATAAAGAGTTAGAAACTATTTTTGGTACAAAAAAAGAGGATATTATAGAGTATTATAAGATAGATATATTTTCTAAAGAGCTACAAAAAGCAATTTTGCGATATGATGGTGTAGCATATGATTATATAACCTATCCTAGCTTAGATAAAAAAGCTCAAGAATATATAGATAAAAATACTATAATCTTTTCAAACCTTTTTGGACCTATCTTAGCTGGAGATATAGGATTGCCTGATTATAAGTTGCAACAAAATGTAAAACTTGGTAATTTTAAAATTGATAGGTTTTATAATGAACACTTTTCATCTTTTTTTGATAAGTTTTTAGATAGTGATGATATTTTAGACTTAAGAGCTGGATTTTATGAGAAGTTTTATACTATTAAAAAGCCATATATTACTATGAAGTTTATCAAAGATGGCAAGGTAGTAAGCCACTGGGCAAAGGCATATAGAGGTATAGTTTTAAAAGAATTAGCTATAAACAGTATTAAATCAATAGATGAGCTTATGGATCTATCTATAGAAAATCTCTCTATAAAAGAGATTTTAAAACAAAAAAACAAAACAGAGATTATCTATAATATAATCTAAATAGAGCTTGAAATAGGTTTTTTATGCATCAAAAGTGCTATAAAAGCAAATAGTGCAAACAATGCACTATATAAGAAGAGATACTCTCCATATAGCACTCCTGCAACAAAAGCACCTACAAAACCACCCAAACCATAAGCTATGCCAAACATAAACTGTTGAGCTAGTTTTTTATTGCTATACATACTATATAGATAAACTATGATAGCACTATGATATAGCCCAAAACTAAAAGCATGAATACTTTGAGAAAGAAAAAGCATAGTTAAATGATCTGGATATAAATATACTAATAGCCATCTAATAATAGTTAAAAATATAGATATTTTTATAAGTAAAAGTATATTTTTCTTTAAAAGTCCACCTTGAAAATATAGCATTATTATCTCACAAAGTACTCCAAAACTCCATAAAAAACTAGCCATTTCTAAAGATATACCACTATCAGTAGTATATATAGTAAAAAAGTTATAAAAGCCACCAAAGCTAACTTGCATAAAAAACAAACTTACCCAAAAAGTAAAATATTTAACTATAGAAAAGCTATCATCACTACTTGAGCTAATCTCTTCATTTTCATCATACTTTAAAAGTATCAAAGATGAGACAATAGTAAGTATAGAAAGTATCAAATAAAAGTGTAAAGCTATGATAGAATCATCAAGAAGCCTTGCAAGTATAAGTGCTATAGCCATAAATCCAATAGAGCCAAAAAGTCTTGATTTACCATATCTCTCTTTGCCTATATTTTTTAGTGCAATTATCTCAATATAGGGTAATATCAAGCTTAAAGCTGCTCCAAGTATGGCATTTGTTATTAAAAAGAGATAAAAATCATAAATAGTTATATAAAAAAGTGATGCAGTTATAAATATTACAAATAGGGCTATTTTAAAAGAGTTTTGATTTAGTTTAATATGCTTTAAAAACAAAAATGGAGTTAAAAATCTCATCAAAGGTGCAAGAGCGAAGATTATACCTATCTCATATGGCGTATATGAGAGATTTTGTAAGACCTTTGGTAAAAATATTATATATACACCAATAGTAGCAAAGTAAAAAAAATAAAAAGCGGATACTTTAAAAAAAAGCATTATTTTTTATTGTTTTCAGTTATTACAATACTATTTACTGCTATATCTTGTAGAGTTGCTTTATCTTTTCTAAAAAAGGGTATAAACCATCCAACTATACTCATAGCAGAGATTAAAAATACTATATATCTTATGATAGATTTTATTAGTGATAGATTTGTTTTTGTTGTTTTATCTACAATTTTTAGATCATAGGCTTTAAGCCCTGGAGTTTGAGCTTTGAAGTACCAAAAAGCCACTACAATAGCTCCATAAATAAAAGATGTTACCCATCTAGCCATTTGGCTATTTTGGAAATCATCTTTTCCATCCATAACTAAATATGTAGTTATATACATAATAGGCATCATAATTAAAAACATATCTATAATAAAACCCTTTAATCTATGAAAAGGGTTTGCATTTATGATATCTTCTTCTATGAAGAGATCTTCTTTGGTTTTGCTAAGTTTAGCTTTTTTAGTATCTCTCCATCTAGCCATTAGTTTCCTCTACTACCAGGTTTGATAGCTGTACTACCATTTTTACAAAGTGGACACTCATCTGGTGTATACATATCAAAGTCAAAATCAGCTAGTGCAAATAGTGGCTTATCTAGTGGTAGTTTACAGCTTGTTTTTCTATCTATATTGCTTCCTACTCTTTGACAAAATCCACGATTTGCAAGTGCTGCAAATGCAACTACTTCCCCACCATATTTGGTTATTTGTGCAGCAGCTTCCAAAGCACTACCACCAGTAGTAATAATATCTTCACATATAAGATATTTTTCACCCTCTTTAACTTCAAAGCCTCTTCTTATGCTCATTTGTCCTTCAACTCGCTCTGTAAAGATAAATCTTACATTAAGAGCAGTTGCTAGAGCAAATCCAGCTATCAAACCACCAAGAGCAGGTGCACAAACAGCATCTATTAAAATACCAGATTTTTTAATCTCCTTTGCCAAAGCCTCTGCTAGGATTTTGGCATTTTGAGGATCTTCTAGTACTTTTGCTGATTGTAAATAAAATTCTGAGTGGTTACCACTACTTAGTTTAAAATGCCCTTCTAAAAGAGCATCTGAATCTTTATATATTTTTGCTATATTCATAATTTACACCGTTAATATTTCTTTTTCTTTTGCTTTAAATGTATCATCACATTTTGTTACAAAACTATCAGTTATCTTTTGAATTTCTGCTTCTGCTTTTTTATTGTCATCATCTGTTATAGCTTTATCTTTATGAAGTTTTTTTACTTTATCATTTGCATTTTTTCTTATATTTCTAATAGCAACTTTTGCATCTTCAGTCATAGATTTTGCTTTTTTTACACTATCATTTCTTTGTTCCATAGTCATAGGAGGGAAAAATAGTTTAACAGCACTTCCATCATTGTTTGGATTTACTCCAATATTTGCCTCTTGAATAGCCTTTTCTATTGCACCAACTAGGTTTTTTTCCCAAGGTGTTATAGATATAGTTGTAGCATCTGTAGTTAAAACTGTTGCTACTTGAGATAGATCAGTTGGTGTTCCATAATAGTTTACTTTTATATTATCAAGAACTTTTGTTGTTACTTTACCAGTTCTAAGTGTTCCATAATCTTTTTTCAAAGATTCGATAGATTTGTCCATATGCTCTTTTGCATAGTCATATATTTCATTTAGCATCTTTTCTCCTTTATTTTATAAGTATTTGACTAGATATCTTATGATAAGTTGTACCTATTGCGATTCTTGAACGTTTTTGAGTAAGTGGAGTATTTAACTCTAACTCAACTATACCATCATGTACAGGGATATCTTCTATCCAACCCTTTTCAGTTACAAAGATTTTAACTTTTTTGATATCTTTATCAACTTTTGCTTTAACTTTTTTCAAAATACCATCTTTTGGATAATCTAGTGGTTCTAGCCACTCTACATCAAGAGCTTCATATTTGAGTCCACCAGAGATATTTGCTTTACCAGTTAAGGGTACTCTAAAAAGATCATAAGGGCTACTATTTTTATTTGTTGCTCCAGCAGTTTGGTTTAAAATAGCTTCTATTCCAAAACTTTTTAGTTGTTCTTGAACTTTTTTATTATATGCACCATATGGATAAGCATAGTGTTTAGGCTTATATCCCATTCTTTTTTCAAAGATTTCAAAAGCTTTTTGTGTATCTGTTACAATCTCATCTTCACTTAGTTTTGTAAGCCAAGGATGAGCATATGAGTGAAGCTCTATTTCACCATAATGTGAAGCATCTTGTATCATTTCCCAAGTCATAAAGTCACCATATTTACCCTCACTAGCCTCTACATAAACAAACAGCGTAAACGGAAACTCAAACTCTTTAAATAGTTCTAAACCATTTTCATAAAAACTTTTGTAGTTATCATCAATAGTTAAAACTACCCATTTTGGTGGTATATCTTTGCCTTCTTGTATATAACTAACAAGTAAACTTAAAGGAACTACCCTATAGTCATTGTTTTTAAGATACTCAAAATCTTTTCTTATCTGTTCCAAAGATGTATTTGTTGATGGATATCTATCATCACCAAATCTATGATAAACAAATATTGTAGCATCTGCTATTGAATAAGCATAAAATAAAAACCATAGAAAAAGAATTTTTCTCATTAAATCTCTTATTCTATAGATTGTGGTACTTCAGAAGTACTTGTTGGTGCAGTTGGTGCTATATTTTCTTGGGGAGCACTAGGGATTAGTGATTCTATATTTACTTTATCTATGGCACTTTTTGATGTTTCTTGATTATAAAAATACCCCAATGTTAAAGTATTTAGAACAAATAAAAGCCCCAAAGTATAAGTAGCTTTTTGCAAAAAGTTTGTTGGCCCTTTTGAACCAAACATTGATTCATTGCTACCGCTATATGCACCAAGTCCTATACTTGAACTCTTTTGCAATAAAATTACAATAGTAATTAACACAGTTAGTGTAAACTGTATTATTAACAGTGTCGTAGTCATTTTTGTTTTATCCTTTTGTTAAAACTCTTTAATAAGAGTCAAAAATTTGTATATTTTATCTAAAATTTATTTAAACAAAGTTAAAATTAGATATGAATAAAGTTAAAGAGCAGTTTTCAATACATAGTAAAGAGTATGGAAAGCATAATATCATCCAACAAATTATAGCCAAAGCCTTAGCTAGAGATATAGATGATAAAGCACAATATATTTTAGAACTTGGTTGTGGTAGTGGACAAATATATAAAAATATATCACATTTACCAAAACACTATATAGCTGTTGATTTTTCACAGGCTATGTGTGATCTACATCCAAAAGATAAAAATCTAGATATCTATTGTTTTGATTTTGATAGTAAAGAGTTTTATAGTTTTTTTGAAAATAAAAGTTTTGATTTGATTTTATCATCTTCAGCTATGCAATGGTCAAAAGATTTAGCAAAATTGATCTCTTTTTTATTATCTATAACAAAGGAGTTAAATCTAGCTCTTT
>Ga0265295_1000331_pt1 | contig 96351 bp, 89 predicted proteins | sample Munlansysbiofilm_FD_192503 | JGI IMG/M metagenome (GOLD analysis project Ga0265295, IMG submission 192503) | Leachate microbial communities from a municipal landfill in Southern Ontario, Canada - Methane capture system biofilm | ecosystem: Engineered > Solid waste > Landfill > Unclassified ... | reverse complement strand
AACAGGGGCAACTGGCCCGCGCCGCCGTGGCCCTGGCGCGCGACTGGCGCAGTGACCGGGTGTTGCGCCGTCTCGAGGCCCTGCTGCTGGTGGCCAGCCGAGACCAGACCCTGATCCTCTCCGGCGCCGGCGATGTCATCGAACCGGATGACGGGGTCGCCGCCATCGGCTCCGGTGGTGCCTATGCCCTGGCGGCCGGTCGGGCACTGCTGCGCCACAGCGATCTCGGTGCCGCTGACATCGCCCGCCAGGCTCTCACCATCGCAGCGGAGATTTGCATCTACACCAACGACCACATCCGCCTGGAAGTGCTCTGATGACAAATTTCACGCCGCGCGAAATCGTCTCCGAACTCGACCGTTACATCATCGGCCAGAACCGCGCCAAACGAGCCGTGGCCGTGGCTCTGCGCAACCGCTGGCGGCGTCAGCAGGTCAGCGATGAGCTGCGCGACGAGATCACACCGAAGAACATCATCCTGATCGGTCCCACCGGCGTCGGCAAGACCGAGATCGCCCGCCGTCTGGCCCGCCTGGCGCAGGCGCCCTTCGTCAAGGTCGAAGCCAGCAAATTCACCGAGGTCGGCTATGTCGGCCGCGATGTCGAAAGCATGGTGCGCGACCTGGTGGAAGCCGCCATCGTGCTGGTGCGCGAGGAAGAAACCGCCAAGGTGCGTCTCAAGGCCGAAGAGCAGGCCGAGGACAAGCTGCTCGATCTGCTGCTGCCGGGTGAGCGCCACAACGCCGCCAGCGGTGAGAGCGACAACGCCACGCGCGACAAGCTGCGCCGGCTGCTGCGGCTGGGCGAGTTGGACGAACGCTTTGTCGAACTGGAAACCCAGGAGGCGGCCATCCCGGCCATGCAGGTGATGACACCGCCGGGCGCTGAGGATATGGGCCTTAACCTCAAGGAGATGTTCGGCAACCTGTTCCCCAAGAAAACCCGCCGCCGGCGCCTGCGGGTACGGGAGGCACGGGAACTGCTGATCGCCGAACAGGCCGAAAAACTCCTGGATACCGACCAGATCCAAACCCTGGCGCGGCAGCGCTGCGAACAGAGCGGCATGATCTTCATCGACGAAATCGACAAGGTTGCCAGCCGTGAACAGGGCCAGGGACCGGAGATTTCCCGCGAAGGGGTGCAGCGCGATATCCTGCCGATTGTCGAGGGCAGTACGGTCAACACCAAGTACGGTCCGGTCAAGACCGACCACATTCTGTTCATCGCCGCTGGCGCCTTCCATGTGGCCAAACCGTCCGACCTGATCCCGGAACTGCAGGGCCGCTTTCCGATCCGGGTCGAGCTCGACAGCCTCGGCGAAGCGGAATTCGTCCAGATCCTGACGGAGCCGCGCAACGCTCTGCTGCGTCAGTACCAGGCCTTGCTGGCCACCGAGGGCATTGCCCTGCACTTCAGCGCCGACGCCATCGCCGAGATGGCGCGCATCGCGGCGCAGGTCAACGCCCGCATCGAAAACATCGGCGCCCGGCGACTGCACACCATCATCGAAAAACTGCTCGAACAGATCTCCTTCGACGCGCCGGAACTGCCCGACAAGGAGCTGCACATCGATGCCGCCCTGGTTCGCGCCCGCCTCGACGACATTGTCGCCGACGAGGATCTGGCCCGTTTTATTCTGTAACCCGCCCCCGCATCCCCAGCCCCGGAGTTTGTGGCCATGCAACAGCTGATCGAAAAAGCCAATGTTCTGATGGAGGCCCTGCCCTACATCAAACGGTTCTACGGCAAGACCATCGTCATCAAGTACGGCGGCAACGCCATGGTGGAGGAACCCCTCAAGGAAGGCTTCGCCAAGGACGTCATCCTGCTCAAGCTCATCGGCCTCAATCCGGTGATCGTCCACGGTGGCGGCCCACAGATCGGCAAGGTGCTGGCGCAAATGGGCCGCAAGACCGACTTCGTGCAGGGCATGCGGGTGACCGACTCCGAAACCATGAACGTGGTCGAGATGGTGCTGGGCGGCAAGGTAAATAAGGAAATCGTCGGCAACATCAACCACTTCGGCGGCAACGCGGTGGGCTTGTCGGGCAAGGACGGCAACCTCATCCTGGCACGCAAGCTGGAGATGAAACGCCTCAACCCCGATACCCTGACGCCGGAGATCATCGATGTCGGCATGGTCGGCGAGGTCGAGCAGGTCAACCCGGCGGTACTGACGGCGCTGGAGCAGAGCAACTTCATTCCGGTCATCGCGCCCGTCGGTGTTGGCCGCCACGGCGAGACCTACAACATCAACGCCGACCTGGTGGCCGGCCGGGTAGCCGGAGCCCTGCGAGCGGAAAAACTGATCCTGCTGACCGATGTCGAGGGGGTCAAGGACAAGCAGGGCCGGCTGATCTCGACCATCGACATCGCCGCAGTCAACGGTCTGATCGAGGATGGCACCATCAGCGGCGGCATGATCCCGAAGATCACCTGCTGCGTCGACGCCGTGCGCGAGGGCGTCCAGAAAACCCATATCATCGACGGGCGGATGGAACACGCCTGTCTGCTGGAGATCTTCACCGACAAGGGCATCGGCACCGCCGTGGCGAGGTTTACATCATGAGTTTTTCAGAATCCTGGATCGAACGTGGCAACGCCTGCATTGCCACCACCTATGGCCGTTATCCGCTGGTGGTCGCCAAGGGCGAAGGCAGCTGGCTGTGGGACGTCGACGGCCGCCGTTATCTTGATTTTCTCGCCGGCGTGGCGGTCAACAATCTGGGCCATTGCCATCCAAAGGTGGTCGCAGCCCTGCAGCAGCAGGCCGCGACGCTGCTGCACTGCTCCAACTACTACCACATCCCCAGCCAGATCCGTCTGGCCGAGGTACTGTGCCAGCACAGCTTCGCCGACCGGGTGTTCTTCTGCAACTCCGGCGCCGAAGCCAACGAAGCGGCCATGAAGCTGGTGCGCAAGCACAGCGCCGAGCGTTACGGCGACAACCGCTACATCGTCATCACGGCCCTGGCCTCGTTCCACGGCCGCACCATCGGCACCATCAGCGCCACCGGCCAAGAGGCGGTACGCAAGGGCTTCACGCCGGTGGTACCGGGTTTCCGCTATGTGCCGTTCGGCGACATTGCCGCCATGCGCGACGCCGTCACCGAGCAGGTCTGCGCCGTGATGCTCGAACCGGTACAGGGCGAAGGCGGTGTCAACGTGGCGCCGCCCGGCTATCTGCAGGCGGTACGCGAGCTGTGCGACGCCCACAACCTGCTGCTGGTATTCGACGAGGTGCAGGTGGGCTGCGGCCGCACCGGCAAGCTGTTCGCGTACCAGCATGACGCGGTCGCACCGGACATCATGACCCTGGCCAAGGCCCTGGCCGGCGGCCCGCCCATCGGTGCCATGCTGGCCCGCGAAGAGGTGGCGGCCAGTTTCACGCCCGGCAGTCACGGTTCCACCTTCGGCGGCAATCCACTGATCACCAGCGCAGCGCTGGCGGCACTGGACGTGCTGATCAACGAAGGTGTTCTCGACAACTGCGTTGCCATGGGCGGCTACCTGCGCCAGCGGCTCGAAGAACTGTGCCAGCGCCATGACTGTGCTATCGAGGTCCGTGGCCGTGGCCTGATTCTCGGCCTGCAACTGAATATTGAAGGTGCGCCACTGGTCAAAAAGGCGCTGGAGCGGGGGCTGCTGATCAACTGCACGGCCGGTAAGGTGCTGCGCTTCGTGCCACCTCTGACCGTCAGTCGCGCCGAAATCGACGAGGCCCTGGCCATTCTGGAGCCCCTGTTCGAGGAGATCACTGCGGAGGGATGACATGAAACTGTCCAAGGAAGCCTGGATCGGTACCGCAATTGTCCTGGCGTTGCTTGTTGCCGCTTTCATCTGGACACTGTTTCCCAAAAAAACACAGCAGAAGTACCATCCGCCCTACAAGTACTACAGCGGTGACAAACCCGAGTTCGTGCCGAGCAAGAACAAAACCAACAAGTTTTTTCCGGCCGAGAGGCAATGACGCCTCCCGACCAACCCCAGAGAGGAGCCCGACGAGCGATGAAATCTGTGAAGTCTGACTTTTTGTGTCTTTCAGAATGGACCGCACCGCAGCTCGATGCCATCCTGACCCTGACCGCCAAACTCAAGGCACAGCACAAGGCCGGCGAGGCACAGCCGCTGCTGGCCGGCAAGACCCTGGGCATGATCTTCGAGAAAAGTTCCACCCGCACCCGGGTTTCCTTCGAGGTGGGCATGTTTCAGCTTGGCGGCCAGGCCATCTTTCTGTCCGCCGCCGACAGCCAGATCGGCCGTGGTGAACCGATCAAGGACACGGCACGGGTGCTGTCACGCTATGTCGATGCCATCGCCATCCGCACCTACAGCCAGACCAGTGTCGCCGAACTGGCCAGCTACGCCACCGTGCCGGTCATCAACGCCCTGACCGACAGCTATCACCCGTGCCAGCTGATGGCCGATCTGTTCACCGTACAGGAATGCAAGGGCTCCTACAGCGACCAGGTTTATTGCTGGATCGGCGATGGCAACAACATGGCCAATTCCTGGATCAACGCCGCCGCCGTGTTCGGTTTCGAGCTGCGCGTGGCCACGCCCGTGGGTTACGAACCCGACCCCTGGGTCATCGAACGGGCCGTGCAGCGCGGCGCCCGCCTGACCTTCACCAACGATCCTCTTGAAGCGGCCCAGGGCGCCAACGTGCTCAACACCGATGTCTGGGCCAGCATGGGCCAGGAGCAGGAACAGCAGCAACGCATCAAGGATTTCGCCGGCTTCCAGATCAATGACGCCACCCTCGGGGTGGCCGCAAGCGACGCCCTGGTGCTGCACTGCCTGCCGGCCCATCGCGGCGAGGAGATCAGCGACGCCGTGATCGAAGGGCCCCATTCGGTGGTATTCGACGAAGCGGAAAACCGCCTGCATGTGCAGAAAGCCATCCTGGCCCGCCTGCTCGGCGCCGCCTAGACAATGGAACTGCGCTGCCCCCACTGCGGATTCAGCAGTGACGTCGAACCAGCCGAACTGCCCCAGACGCCGCCCCTGCAGGTGCACTGCCCACGCTGCCGCAACAGCTTTATTCTGCCGGCTGCGGCAGAACCCGCGGCAGCGGCTGTGGCGTCAGCCTCACCACCCCCACCGCCACCTGTTGCCGCAGCGCCACCGGCGCCACTGCCCGGCGGTTTCTGGCGCCGGCTGCTGGCGGCCCTGCTCGATGGCCTGCTGTCGTCCCTGGCGCAGTTCGCCCTGGTGGCGGCACTACGCCTGGTCATTGAGCTGGGCACCCTGCACAGCAATGGCGGAACCGAACTGCTGCTGATGCTGGGCGGCACCCTGGTCTCGCTGGCCTATTATGTCTTTTTCACCGGCTACAACGGCCAGACGCCGGGCAAGATGGTTCTGGGTCTGCAGGTGGTGGCCGACGATGGCGGACCGGTGGGCTACGGCCGTGCCTTCTGGCGCGAAACCCTCGGCAAGTTTCTCTCCAGCATTCTGCTGCTGGTCGGCTACCTGATGGTGGCCATCCGTGCCGACAAGCGCGGCCTGCACGATCTGATTGCCGGCACCCGGGTCATCCGGTGCTAGGCTGACGCCATCAACGGTTTACACCCGGCGTCAATGGGCGGCCCCGGGTGCTTCCCTGAAACAAGGAGAACAACCATGCAACGAAAAGGTTCCGTCAAGAAGGTCGTCCTCGCCTATTCCGGCGGGCTCGACACCTCCATCATCCTCAAGTGGCTGACCGAGGAATACGACTGCGAAGTGGTCGCCTACTCGGCCGATCTCGGCCAGGGCGAAGAGCTCGACCATATCCCCGCCAAGGCCAAAAAAACCGGCGCCAGCAGCTGCCACATTGTCGACCTGAAAGAGGAATTCGCCCGCGATTTCGTCTTCCCGATGTTTCGCGCCAATGCCATCTACGAGGGCCGCTACTTCCTCGGCACCTCCATCGCCCGGCCGCTGATCGCCAAGGCGCAGATGGAAATCGCCGCCAAGGAAGGGGCCGACGCCGTCTCCCATGGCGCCACCGGCAAGGGCAACGACCAGGTGCGCTTCGAGATCGCCTACTACCACTACGACCCGGCGATCAAGGTCATTGCCCCCTGGCGCGAATGGGATCTGAAGAGCCGCACGGCTCTTGAGGAGTATGCCCGCAAACACGACATTCCGATCCCGACCAGCAAGAAGTTCCCCTGGAGCTCGGACCGCAACCTACTGCACATCTCCTTCGAAGGGGACATCCTGGAGAATCCCTGGGCCGAGGCGCCAGAGGAGATGTACCAGCTCACCGTCCGGCCCGAGGACGCGCCGGATCAGGCCGAGTATGTCGAGGTTGAGTTCGAGAAGGGCGACGCCGTGGCCGTCAACGGTGAGCGCCTGTCACCGGCCAACCTGCTGGCCAAACTCAACCAGCTTGGCGGCAAGCACGGTATCGGCCGCGTTGATCTGCTGGAAAACCGCTATGTCGGCATGAAGAGCCGTGGCGTCTATGAGACACCGGGTGGCACCATTCTGGAAGAAGCCCATCGCGCCGTCGAGTCGATCTGCATGGACCGTGAGGTGATGCATCTGCGGGATTCGCTGGTACCGCGTTATGCCGACATGATCTACAACGGCTACTGGTTCGCGCCCGAGCGCATCGCCCTGCAGGCCCTGATCGACCAGACCCAGCAAAGCGTCAACGGCAAGGCCCGCATCAAGCTCTACAAGGGCCACGCCCGCGTGGTCGGCCGCGATTCGGCCAGCGATAGCCTGTTCAATGTCGATTTCGCCACCTTCGAGGCCGACGACGTCTACAATCAGGCCGATGCCGAGGGCTTCATCAAGCTCAACGCCCTGCGTCTGCGTATCGCCGCCATCCAACGGCAGAACCGCAAGTAACCGACGGCTGAAATACCCCGGCGCGGGCCGTCTCCGGCGGCCCGCGCCCCAATCTCCGGGATTGCCATGCAAACCGCTCTGCAACCCGCCATCAAGACCTCGGTGGTGGCCTGCATCATCGACAGCCAGTCGCGCATCCTGCTGACCCGCCGCAGCATTCCGCCCTTCTTCGGCCAATGGGTCATGCCCGGCGGCAAGATCGACCATGGCGAATCCATTGCCAGCGCCTTGCAGCGCGAGGTCCAGGAGGAGGTCGGGCTGCAGGTCGAACCGGCGGAGCTTGTTGATATTTATGAACATCTGGCCATCGGCCACAAGAAGGACCACTACATCATTCTTTACTACCGCGCCCGGCCACTGACGCTGCAGCTGCGCATCAATCCGGCCGAACTGAGCGAGGCGATCTGGTTCGAGGCCGACCACCTGCCGACACTGGACGTACCGCCCGGCTGTCGCCAGGTGCTGGCACGGCTCTACCCGGAGGTGAACTGGCCCCGGTTGCAGCCACCGGGCGACGATGCCGACTGCGAAATCCCCGGCCTCTGTCCGCTGCCCTGACCGCCCATGTTCCGTATTGTCGAAAAACCGGTCTTTCTTGACTTTCCGCCCGGACACCATCTGCACTGCCTGCTGTGCCAGATTCCCAACCAGATCCGCTTTGCCGGTGAAACCGACCCGGCGGCGATCAGCGCGCGCAAATGGCAGCGCATCGCCGGCCTGTTCGATCTGGTCGGCCAGGCTCAGGGCAACCTGCGCAAACTGCATTTCATGCTGCTGCCCGAGGCGGTACTGCCGCTGGCCTTTGTCGATGATGCCCTGCAGGCCGCCGAACGCCAGCTGCCACACAACAGCGTTTGCATGATCGGCCTGGAACACATGGCGGTGGCCGATTTTCACGCCCTGGTGGAACGTTTCCCCGCCGATAACGCCGAACTGCTGCAATCCGTGACCGAGGATCGCCGCAGTGGTGACATCGAGGGGCTCAAGGTCAACAGCGCCCTGACCTGCATCCGCGAAGGCGACGGCCGCTGCCGCGTGTTTCTGCAGGCCAAAAGCCACCCCTTCGCCGGCGAGGAAACCATCGACGCGCGTCACGATCTCTACCACGGCAAGATCTTTCCGCTGTGGCGCAGCCAGCCAACGGGCTTCAATTTCATGGCGCTGATCTGTTTCGACTATCTCTACCGCACCCTCTACCAGTCGAACATCCGCCAGGTGATCGATCACGCCAACCAGCTGTATTTTTCAACCCGCCAGCGTCTCGACCTGCTGGCGGTGCTGGAGTGCAACCCCAAGCCGGAGCACCGCGTCTTCCGCGATGTGCTGCACGGCTTCTACGGCGAACTGCTCGAAGCCGCCCCCGGCGTACGCGACTGCATCACCCTGTTCTGCAACAGCGCCGGCAGCACACGCGAGAGCCTGCCGCTGCCCTCGACGGACAGCTTCGGTCACTCCGCCGTGGTGATCCACAAAAACCACAAGCTGCCGACGCTGCAACTGAGCGAGTTCAGCACCGACGATTTTGCTGGCCTGCCGCTGTGCCGCCTGCGTTTCGGCACCGCCAGCCGGCTGTACTATTTCAATCTGCCGGTCTTTCACGAAACCGATCCGCGCACCACCCGCATGCCGCTGAAGGTGCACCATGTCTATGCCGCCGATGCCGCCGGTGGCTGGCACAGTATCGATCCGCGCGGCACCAACCCGGCCGCCAGCGCGCCGGACATTTCCGACAGCCAAGGAGAAACCGCATGAGTCAGCCTCTGTGGGGCGGCCGTTTCACCCAGCCGACCGACCAATTTGTTCAGGAATTCACCGCCTCCATCACCTTCGATCAGCGTCTGTACCGTTACGACATTCAGGGCAGCATGGCCCATTGCCGCATGCTGGCGCGCCAGGGCATTCTCACCACCGCCGAAGCCGATCAGATTCTCGCCGGTCTCACAGACCTCCTGACCGATATCGAGGCCGGCCGCTTCGACTTTTCCGTCGCCCTTGAAGACATTCACATGAACATCGAGGCCCGCCTGATCGAGCGTATCGGTCCGGTCGGCGGCAAGCTGCACACGGCCCGCAGCCGCAACGATCAGGTGGCGGTTGATATCCGTCTGTACCTGCGCGACGAGATCGCCGCCATTCTGGCCTTCCTCACCAGCCTGCAGGGCGCCCTGCTCGATCAGGCCGAGGCCAACCTTGACACCCTGATGCCGGGCTACACCCATTTGCAGACCGCCCAGCCGGTGCTGCTGGCTCACCACCTGCTGGCCTACTTCGAGATGCTCCAGCGCGACCGCGGCCGCCTGCAGGATTGCAGCCGCCGGCTTAACCAGCTGCCACTGGGGGCCGGCGCCCTGGCTGGCACCACCTTCCGTATCGACCGCGAGTGGGTGGCGCAGCAACTTGGCTTCGCGGGTGTCACCCGCAACAGTCTTGACTCCGTTTCCGATCGCGATTTCGCCCTTGAGTTCTGCGCCGCCAGCGCCACCCTGATGATGCACCTGTCACGCCTGGCCGAGGAGCTGATCCTCTGGTCAAGCGCCGATTTTGACTTCATTGAGCTGTCAGACGCTTTCTGCACCGGCAGTTCCATCATGCCGCAGAAGAAAAATCCCGACGTACCCGAACTGGTACGGGGCAAAACGGGCCGCGTCTACGGCAACCTGATCAGCCTGCTGACCCTGATGAAGGCGTTGCCGCTGGCCTATAACAAGGACATGCAGGAAGACAAGGAACCCCTGTTCGACAGCATCGACACCGTCAAGGGCAGCCTGAAGATCTTCGCCGACATGATCGCGCAGATGCGGATCAAGGCCGGCAACATGCGCACCGCCGCCGCCCGCGGCTTTTCCACCGCCACCGATGTGGCCGACTACTGTGTGCGCAAGGGTCTGCCCTTCCGGCAGGCCCACGAGGTGGTGGGCAAGACGGTGCGCTACTGCGTCGAGACCGGCAAGGACATTCCCGACCTGAGTCTGGAGGAGTTCCGCCGCTTCAGTCCGCTGATCGAGGCCGACATCTACGACTTCGTCACCCTGGAAGCCTCGGTCAACGCCCGCACGGCCACCGGCGGCACCGCCCGCAGCGCCGTGGCCGGCGAAATCGTCCGCGCCCGCCAGCAGTTGGAGGGCACATGCTGAAGCCCACCCGCCTGCTGCTCGTAGCGCTGCTGGCATTGCCACTGACCGGCCTCGGCGGTTGCGGCAAACGCGGGCCGCTCAAACCGCTGCGCCAGCCACTGCCACAGGCGGTCGGCCAAGCGGCCCTGAGTCAAAAGGGTGACGCCCTGCTGCTGGGCTGGGATGCGCCGCGGGCCAATCAGGATGGCAGCCCCCTGAGCGATCTGAAGGGCTTCGCCGTGTACAAGATCGATTACGATCCGGCCAAAGGCTGCCCTGAATGCCGCATTCCCCAACAACTGTGGCGCCAGGTCGACCTGGCCGGGCCGGCAAACGACCAGAGCCAGCGCTACTATCTATGGGACAATGCCGTCGACGAGGACACCGGCTATCGTTACCGCATCGTGCCACTGACCCGCGCCGGCGGCAGCGGCGCCGAAACCCTGCTGCACCGGCCGCTGCTGCCGGCGCCACCAGCGCCACCGGCACCGGCGGCACGCGCCCTGGCCCACCAGGTGGAGCTGCGCTGGTCTGCGGCCGAGTTGCAGGACGCCGCCCGCCAAAGCGGTGGCAGCTGGCTCGGGGTCAACCTCTACCGCTGCGACGCCGGTGCCTACTATGGTCCGCGCCCGCTCAACAGCAGTCCCATCACCGCCGATCTGTACCGCGACAGCCGGGTGCAGAACGGTCAATGTTACCAGTACGCCCTGCGTTCGGTGGTGCAATACGGCGAACAGATCGTGGAAAGCCGCCTCGGTACTGCCATCGAAGCCTGCCCGCAGCTGCCGCAGGGTCTTTGACTTTGTCGAACGGCTATGGTATCAGAGTGCACGGCTCAAACCCTGTTTCGTCTTTTTTCCAATAGGTTATCGCGGCTTTCGCAGAGGAGGAGAACAGCATGTTCAAAGGATCCATGGTCGCCATCATTACGCCGTTTCGCGCCGATGGCAGCGTTGACGAGGAGGCGTTCCGCCAGCTGGTGGAGTTTCAGATTGAAAACGGCACCGATGTGCTGGTGCCCTGCGGCACCACCGGCGAATCGGCCACCCTCAGCTACGAGGAGCACGATCAGGTCATCCGCGCCTGCATCGAACAGGCCCGTGGCCGGGTGCCGGTCGTGGCCGGGACCGGCTCCAACTCCACTGCCGAAGCCATCGAGATCAGCCGTCACGCCAAGGAGATGGGCGCCGACGGCCTGCTGCTGGTCAGCCCCTACTACAACAAGCCCTCGCAGGAAGGTCTGTACCAGCACTACAAGGCGATCGCCGAGGCCGTCGCCTTGCCGCAGATCCTCTACAACGTGCCCGGCCGTACCGGCATGAACATGCAGGCCGCCACCACCATCCGCCTGGCCGAGATTTCCAACATCGTTGCCATCAAGGAAGCCTCGGGCGATGTCACCCAGGCCGGCGAGATTCTCAGCAAGGCCGGCGACAAGATCGACGTACTCTCCGGTGACGACTTCCTCACCCTGCCCCTGATGGCCATTGGTGCCAAGGGCGTGATTTCGGTGACCGCCAATATCATGCCGAAGCAGGTCAAGGCCATGGTCAGCGCCATCGAGGCTGGCCGCTGGGATGAGGCCCGCGCGCTGCATCTGAAGATGCTCGACATTCACAACGCCATGTTCATTGAATCCAACCCGGTACCGGTCAAGACCGCTGCCGCCCTGCTGGGTCGCTGCGGTGACCAGGTGCGACTGCCGCTGGTATCACTGCAAAGCGCCAGTCTGGAGAAGCTCAAGCAGGTGATGGGCCGCTACGAGTTGCTTTAGTCCGGCCGTTCACCCGGTTCGACAGCACACCGCCGGCCGGCCCGAGGCAGATCGGGCCGGCTGTTTTTCCACTGACCCCAATCCGCGAGAATCCGACATGCTCAGTATTGCTGTTACCGGCGCCGCCGGCCGCATGGGCGGCCGCCTGATCGCCGCTGTACAGGAAAGCACCGGCCTGCGGCTCGGTGCTGCCATCGAACGGCCCGGCCACCCGGCCCTGGGTCAGGATGCCGGCACCCTGGCCGGTTGCGGCCCGCTGCACATACCGCTGACCGACGATCTGGCCGCCGCCCTGCGCCACTGTGACATCCTGATCGACTTCACCTTTCCTGCCGTCACCCTGGAAAACGCCCGCGTCTGCGCCGCCGCCGGCAAGAAGATGGTCATCGGCTCCACCGGCTTCAGTCCGGCGCAACGCGATGAGCTGGCCACCATCATGCGTGACAGCGCCCTGGTGCTGGCGCCCAACATGAGTGTCGGTGTCAATGCCTGTTTCAAACTGCTCAAGGAAGCCGCCGCCATTTTGGGCAACGGTTTCGATGTCGAGATCGTTGAGCTGCACCACAACAAGAAAAAAGACGCTCCATCCGGCACCGCCGTCCGCATGGGCGAGGTGGTGGCCGATGCCCTGGGCCGCGACTACAACCAGGTGGCCAACTACCACCGCGAGGGTCTGTGCGGCGAGCGCAGCCACGAAGAGATCGGCATGCAGACCGTGCGCGGTGGCGACATCGTCGGCGAGCATACCGTCTACTTCATCGGCATGGGCGAGCGCATCGAAATCAGCCATCGCGCCATGAGCCGCGACATGTTCGCCCGCGGCGCCGCCCGTGCCTGCCTGTGGCTGAGCGACAAAGAGCGCGGTTTTTACGATATGCAGGATGTCCTTGGCCTGCGCTAACAGCGCACCCCTACCTGTACTGGTTCGTTGCGGAGGAAACCCATGCGTCTGATGCTCCCCGTTCTGACGGTTCTGCTGTGCCTGGCCCTGAGCGGCTGCGAAACCTGTCACGGCCTCGGTCGCGACTTCGAAGCCATCGGCCTGTGGATGCAGAGCGGCCCTCAGCCAGGCAGTGGCGGCCAGGCCAGCCCCTGATCGCCCTGCCGGATTCGCCTGTCCCTTTCACCCCTTGCATTTAAAGGAGTTGTTGCCCTTATGGCCCGTATCAACGCCAACTATCTCAAACTCAAGGCCGGCTACCTGTTTCCTGAAATCAGCCGCCGCGTCAGCGCCTTCGCCAAGGCCCATCCCGAACGCCAGATCATCCGCCTGGGCATCGGCGATGTCACCAAACCGCTGGTACCGGCGGTGCTGGACGCCTTTCACCAGGGCGTTGACGATCTCGCCAGCAGCGACCGTTTTCACGGCTACGGTCCCGAGCAGGGCTACGACTGGTTGATCCAGACCATCATCGACAAGGCCTACAAACCCCTCGGTGTCGAGCTGGATGTGTCGGAAATGTTTATCTCCGATGGCTCGAAATGCGACAGCGCCAACATTCTCGACATCTTCGCCCTCGACAATGTGGTCGCCATCGGTGACCCGGTCTATCCGGTCTACAACGATACCAACGTGATGATCGGCCGCACCGGCGCCTGCGACGCGCGCGGCTACTACGAGGGCATCGTCTACATGCCCTGCACCGAAGAGAACGGCTTCCTGCCGGCCTTCCCGGAGCAAAAGGTCGACATCATCTATCTGTGCTTCCCCAACAATCCCACCGGCGCGGTGACAACCCGCGAGCAGCTCAAGGGCTGGGTGGATTATGCCCTGGCCAACGACGCGGTGATCTTCTTTGACGCCGCCTACGAAGCCTTCATCACCGAGCCGGGCATTCCCCATTCCATCTATGAGATCGAGGGCGCCAAACGCTGTGCCATCGAGCTGCGCAGCTTCTCCAAAACCGCCGGCTTCACCGGTGTACGCTGCGGCCTCACCGTGGTGCCGCAGGAACTCAAGGCCAGCGACGGCCAAGGCGGCCAGGTGGCTCTCAACGCCCTGTGGAACCGGCGCCAAAGCACCAAGTTCAACGGCGTGTCCTACCCGGTGCAGCGCGCCGCCGCTGCCGTCTACTCCGCCACCGGCTGGGCACAGGTCCAGCAAGTCATCGACTTCTATATGGAAAACGCCCGCATTATCCGTGAAGGCCTGCAGGCTGCCGGCATCCGCTGCTATGGTGGGGTCAACGCGCCCTATATCTGGCTGAAAACTCCGGCCGGCCTGAGCAGCTGGGACTTCTTCGACCGCTTGCTCGATCAGTGCTCGGTGGTCGGTACCCCCGGCAGCGGCTTCGGCCCCAGTGGCGAGGGCTACTTCCGCCTGAGCGCTTTCGGCGAGCGCGCCAATGTCGAACAGGCCGTCGAGCGCATCCGCAACGGCTGGGGCCAGTGATTTTCTCCCCCGTCACACACAAGGGCCGTCCAAGGACGGCCCTTCGTTTTGGTGCCAGTCTGCTGCTGGTGGCGGCATTGCTGACGGCCCTGGCCTGCGAACGCGGCCCTCGCTTGGCCGCCCTTGATGAAACGGCCGTCATTCTGGCCTTCGGCGACAGCCTCACCGCCGGCACGGGTGCCACCAGCGGTCAATCCTATCCTGACCAGCTCGCCGAGCGGCTCGGCCGCCAGGTCATCGCCAGCGGCATTCCGGGCGAAACCAGCGCCGAGGCACTGCGCCGGTTGCCCCAGGTACTGCAGCAGCAACAGCCGGACCTGGTAATCCTGTGCAGCGGCGGCAACGACCTGCTGCGGCGACAATCCCAGAGTGCGCTGGAACAGAATCTGCGCGCCATGTTGGAGCTGATCCGCCAGCAGGGCAGCGCCGTGCTGCTCATCGGCGTGCCCCAACCAGACCTGAGTCTGACGGTGCCCGAATTCTATCCGCGGCTGGCCAGGGAATTCGGCGCCCTTTACGAAGGCGATGGCCTGCGCCACATTCTGCGCCGCCGCGAACTCAAGAGCGACAGCGTCCATCCCAATGCCGCCGGCTATGCCGAACTGGCCGGACGTCTGGCCGAGCTTCTAACAGCGGCCAGCGACTGACAGGCTGCCACGGCCGCGACAGCGCCACAGCAGCCGAGGAGTCCGGCCACCAGCGCCGTCAAAAACTCAGCTGCGCCTGCGGCGGATCGGCTTGCACGCGGATATCGGGCTGACAGGGCAGCAGCTGGCCCGGCTGCGCGCCGCCGTCGCCGCCCAGGCGCTGCAACAGCGCCGCATTGCGCTGGCGCAGCAGTTCGCGGGCCGCTTCGCTATCGAAAGCGGGCACAGCAGCGTCCTGCGCCGCCGCGGCAGCCTCTTTCTTCTGCGGCGGTTGCTTTACCCCCTCAGGCGGCGGTAGCAGGGCCACATCGGCCGGGCTCAGGCCACTACACAGCTTCAGGCGCAGTGCCGGGCGCTGCTGCAGCAGCTCGCGCAGGGCTTTAAGTTGTGGCGCTGCGGTCGGCAACAGTTCGGCCGTACCCGCCACAAAGGGCACCGGTTCCAGCGCCAGCGGGCCACCCAGGCCGACCAGCTGGCCCACCTTGAACAGCGCCCCCACCGGTGCCAGGGTCAGTTGCAGGGTTTTCTGCACCGCCTTCACCAGGGCCGTGCGCACTGCTGGGCCAATATTAAGTTTCGGATCACTCAAATCGCCGGCAAAGGGCAATTCCAGGTGAATATCGCCCTGGCCATCACGCAACAGCGCCAGGGCCAGCGACAGGGGCATGCCCAGCCCGGCGCTGGCCCGCTCCTCCTGCTCCGGCGTCAGATTGCCCAGCTCCAGCGCTCGCAAACTCAGCTGACTATGCAGATCGATCTGGCCCTGACGAACCGGCGCCTTCACCTGCAGATCGACGGCACCGTAGCGAATACGGTAACCGAGGGTTTCCTCGATATAGGGAGCGAAATCGGTCAACGCCAGATGCTGCAGATCCAGTTGCAGATCGGCCTGCTGCAGCGGATCGAGGGGGCTGCAGCGGCCACTCAGTTGCAGCTGGCCACCCTGCCCCGTCGCCAGCGCTAGTGCCACAGCCGTCTCCCGCCGCGGCTGACGGCTGTCCAGGGCGCCCAGATCAAACCGCAACGCACTCAGCTGCAGCTGTACCGGCGGCTGTGGCTGGCGATCGTTCAGTCGCAAGCCACCATCGCGCAAGCGGACCGACGCCAGTCGCCAATGCAGCGGTGCCGGTGCTGCCGGTTCGTCTTCCGGTGATGCGTGCCGCGGCGTTGCTGCGGACGAACCCGCCGGAGTGGACTCGCCCAGTGACTGCAGACGCTGCTGCCAGGCCTGCAGATTGAACGGCCCGTCGGCCGGCCGCTCCAGGGCCAGTTGTAAGCCGTCGATCAGCACGGGGCCAACCGCCAGTTCCGGCCGCTGCCCCCACCAGGACAGTTCATCCAGCTGCAACTGGCGACACTGCAGCACCGCCGCCGCGCTGGCGCCAGCAAAGCGCAGTGCCTGCAGCTCCTCGATCCGCAATGGGCCAAGCTGCACGGTTTGATCCTGCAAGCGCACGCTTTCAAGCCGCAGCCGCTGCCAGCCACTCAGCAAGGCACCGTCCCGCTGATCGCGCAGCTGCACTGGCCCCAGCGTCAGATCGGCGGTCAACTGCAGCAACTGCGGCTGTTCCAGCGGCAACTGCATCTCGGTGTGCAGCTCCAGCTGGCGCAGCTGTGCTTGCAGATGTTGCTGCCCGGCACGCAATTCCAGCTGTGGCAGCCGCAGTCTACCCGCCAACCGCAGCTGCCGACCAGCATCCGGCAGCTCGCCCGGCAACAGCTGCGCGCTCCCCTGCCAGTGCAGACCCTGTTGCTGCAGCTGCAGATCCGCCTTTGGCAGCGCCAAATCCAACGCCGCCAGCGCCAGATCGCCGATCAGATTGAGCTCAAGCCTCTGCGCCGTCTGTTTCAGCTCCAGCTGGCCCTGCCAGGAAAAACCCTGCTGGCGCAGTTGCAGACCGGCCGCCGCCTCGTTCAGCGCGAACCGGTCCAGCCGCAGTGGACCATCGAGCTGGAGTTGTAAACTCTCCGGCGACTGCTGCAAACGGAGCTGGCCCTGCCAATCCAGATCAAGCGGCCCCAGCGCCAGTTCTGCCTGACGCAGGGCCAGTGCCGCCAGCTGCACCCGACCCTGCCAGCCCAGCTGCAACAGGCCACTGGCGGCGCGGGTCAGTTGCCAGTGCCCCTGCAACTGCACCGCGCCCTGCGGCTGTTCGATACCGGCCAGGCCCAGCAGCGGCGCCAGCGGTTCAAGTTGCAAATCCTGCAGCCACACCTCTCCCTGACCGACAAGATCGCTGGCCAGAGGTTGCAGGCGGGCATCCAGATGCAGATGCTGCGCCTCGCGCCGCAGATGCAACTGCACCAGGGTCTCCTGCTGAGGCTGCCAGCTGGCCAGGGCGGTCATATCCGTTCGCACCAGTTCCAGGGTGCCCTGGTAGCTGGGCAGATCGCAGCCCAGCCGCAGGGCGCGCAGCTGCAGGCGGTCGCAACCAAAACCCCAGGGCTTTGCCCCCTCTTGCGCTTGTTCTGCCACCGGCGCGGTCGCGCTGGGCGCCGGCAGGGAGAAGCCGGCCAGCTCCAGCGGCTGGCCGGCGGGCTGGCGCAGCGTCATGTAAAAATCATCAAGCCCCAGCTCGGTCAGCTCAATGCGACGCTGCCCCAGTGCGCCCCAGGCCAGGTCACACCACAACCGGCCAAGCTGCAACACCGGTTCACCCTGGCGGCGCAGTTCCAGACCCTGCAGCGCCAGCCGGCCCTGCGGCAGATTGAGTTCGACCCGTTCGATATGGGCGTTAACGCCAGGCTGGCGGTTGAGCCAGGTTTCACCCGCCAGCCGCAGGGCATGAGGCAGGGCAGCCAGCAGCAGACCGCTGAGCCCCAGCAATGCCAGCAGACAACGAAGCCAGCGCTGCCAACGGGGCACCCCGCTGCCGGCAGCAACAGGCCGCGGCACGGGGGCAACCGGCTCGGCGTGTGCGGAACGTTCATCTTCCATGGGAGAACCTCCAGAAGCAAAAGACACATCTCAACCATCTCAAGGATTTCAAAACGCCGTTTTTTCCATTATGCTGTGGTCTTGGCATCAAGCAGCCAGCTTGGTGGCATCTCCGCTTCACCACATCGGGCTGCCGGCCAACCGCCGGCTGAGCCGGCAAGCGGGCGACCAAAACAGTATACCAGATCGGCCGGTCCCGCCCGGCCCAGGAGGAAAGTCATGGCCGAAACCTTTACCGCCCTGCAGGTCAGCGAACCGGAACCCAAAATCTTCAGCCGGCAAATCATCCAACGTTCCATCGATGATCTGCCGGCCGGCGAGCTGCTGGTGCGCGTGCGCTACTCGTCTCTCAACTACAAGGATGCCCTGTCGGCCAGCGGTCATCCCGGCGTTACCCGTCAGTTTCCCCATACCCCCGGCATCGACGCGGCCGGCGAGGTGGTTTCCTGCAGCGATGGCCGCTTCGCGCCTGGCGCAGCCGTCATTGTCACCAGCTATGACCTAGGCATGGAAACCGATGGCGGTTTTGGCCAGTACATCCGCGTCCCCAGTGCCTGGGCCCTGCCCCTGCCAGCGGGACTGAGCCTGCGCAGCAGCATGATCTTCGGCACTGCCGGCCTGACTGCCGCCCTGGCGCTGCAGGCGCTGCAACAACAGGGCGTTGCCGCAGGCTCGCCGGTGCTGGTCACCGGCGCCACCGGAGCTGTCGGCAGTCTGGCCGTACTGCTGCTCAGTCGCGCCGGCTATGCCGTCACGGCGGCCAGCGGCAAGCCGGAACAGGCCGACTGGCTGCGCCAACTTGGTGCCCAGGATGTGATTGATCGTGCCGCAGCCGTCGCCGGCGCTGACAAACCGCTGCTCAAACCGCGCTGGGCCGGCGTGGTCGACGGTGTCGGCGGTGCCGCCCTGGCCGCCGCCCTCAAGGCCTGCCGCTATGATGGCGTGGTAGCCTGCTACGGCCTGGTCGGTTCGCCGGAACTGGCCCTCAATGTCTATCCGTTCATTCTGCGCGGCGTGCGTCTGATCGGTATCGATTCGGCGGAATGCCCCATGAGCCGGCGCCAGCTGGCCTGGCAACTGCTGGCCGATGCGGCCAGCCAGCTGCCATTGGCCCAACTGGTAACGGAAATCGGCCTGGAACAGCTGGAGGACTACCTGCGCGCCATGCTGGCCGGCCAGAGCCGCGGCCGGGTGCTGATCCGACTGTAGCAGAGCAAATCTGCGGCGGGATTTTCACAAGATTGAAGGACAGAAAACGCGAACAGGAGAGGTACCGATGGATATCTTCGAACAGCTGCGCAGCAGCGTGGCGCAACAGCAACAGCAGGCCGAGTTGCCGGATGAACTGGCCAAGCAGATAGGCCGCATCATTGCCGAACCCCAGCGTTACCAACAGCAAACAGCGCTTCTGCACCGCTTGCAGCAACAGGTGGAGGATTACGACGCCTACGGGGACTGCGGCTGTTTTGCCGACGGCTGCAGCCTGGGAGAGGTTCAGCGGACACTGCGCCAGTTGCAGGCAGGAACGCAGGATTGAGCCGGTCCTGCCACAGCTGCTAGCGCGGCAGTTCCGTCGGCGCCGGGCTCTGCGCCAGACCGGTCAGCACAATATACAGCACACCCCGGTCACAGTGCGCCTGCAGGCGGCTGCTGTCAAAATCGGCCGGCACAATAAAGCGCCGGCAAAAGGCGCCCCGCGGACACTCCTGTCGCTGGTAGCGCGGCGCCGTGACGGTCTCCGCCCTGCTGCCGCTGACCTCGAGAATGCCATCGGTCAGGCGCAGGCAGATCTGCTCCTCGCTGACACCGGGCAGATCGAGACTCAGCAGCAGGTCGGCGCCATCCACCCGCACATCGGCGGGGGGTTGCCAGGGCTCGACCGCAGCGGTGGCGTCGGCGGCCGCATCATCCGCATGGGGCCCCAGTTGATGCAGCGCCACATCCATCTGGCGCTGCTGCTGACAAAAGGTCCGCAAGAGAACAGGACGGGTCATGGCAGAACTCCCAGCTGCTTGAGATGACGATCGATCAGAAAACGTGAGATGCTGCGGCGACCGGGCAGCAACGGCAGATCATGGCAGGAAAACCAGCGCGCATCTTCCAGTTCGGCCTCTTCCACCTGGATATCGCCACCAGCGTAATCGGCGGTGAAACCCACCATCAGCTGCGACGGAAACGGCCAACCCTGACTGCCGACATAGCGCAGATTGGTAATGGCGATGCCGGTCTCCTCCCGTACCTCCCGTACCACCGTTTCCTCCAGACATTCGCCAACATCGACAAAGCCGGCCACCAGACTGTAGCGGCCCGCCTTCCAGCCGGCTTTGCGGGTCAGCAGAATTTGCTCACCGCGCTGCACCAGCACAATAATGCACGGATGAATATGCGGATAATGCTCGCGAGCGCAACCGGAGCAGCGCCGTCCCCAACTGTGCGCCAGCGCCTGCAGCGGTGTGCCGCAGGCGCTGCAGCAGCGACTGTTGCCGAGCCAGTGCAGCAACTGGCGACCAAGGGCCGCCAGAGACAGCAACGCCAGACTTATGCCGGGGTCCTCGGCCTGCAGACTGTGCCCCACCAGACCGATCGGTGATGACGCCTCCTGCGGCCAACGACACAGTACGCAGGGCCGCTGCTGCCACCAGCCACACAGGCAGCATTCGGCCGTGGCCGGCGGCTGCAGTCCTTCCGGCAAGTCGCCAGCAGCGGTGAGATACAACTGCGCGCCCTGCAACACCAGCCAGACCCCTCCCGCAATCACAGGTGCGGGGGCCGCTGCCAGCTCAAAGCGGCCGGCCAGACTGGTCCGGTTGAAGGGCAGAAACAGGGCATCCTCGAAAGCCTGGGCAAAGCAGGCAGGAGAAACCGGCGGTGCGGACATGGAACCTCTCTGCGACAGGGGTGACTTCATTGCGAGCTCGATTTCTTGCCGGCGCCATCGGCAAGCCGCCAGCCGGCGTCAACTGGCCGCTCGCGCCGCAACAGATCACCCACCTGCAGCGGCGCCGGCGGCCGCAACCAGACGCGGGCATTGGGCTGAATCAGCTGACAGGGCTGACCGGCCTCGTCTTCCGCCCCGCTCAGCGACCAGGGCAGCGTCCGCATGGCCGGACCGATGACCTCGACCTGCTCATCGGCGGCAAAACGGTTGCGTCCCTCCACCAACACCCGGCCGTCCGCCGCCACTGCCCGCACAACGCCGAGAAAATCATGGCTCTGGCGATAGCGCGAATCTTCCCGGTGCACGGCGGCGGCGCCAGCCGGCAGATCACTGATATAGGGACGGTGACTGACCTTGTCAAGCTCGGCCCGCCACAGGGGGTCGGCGACATAGCTGGTGGGATCGGCGCACCAGGCATCCATGGCGGCGCGATAAACGCGCGTCACGGCGGCAACATAGTAAAGAGTTTTCATGCGACCCTCGATCTTGCAGCTATCGATGCCACTGGCCAGCAACTGCGGTAGCGCGTCGAGCCGGCACAGATCCTCGCTGTTGAACAGATAGGTGCCGCGGGCGTCCTCCTCAATGGGAAAATAGCGGCCTGGGCGGGTTTCCTCCACCACGGCATAATTCCAGCGGCACGGCTGGGCACAGGCACCGGCATTGGCACTGCGGCCGGTAAGGGCACTGGACAGCAGACAGCGACCGGAATAGGCCACACACAGGGCGCCATGCACAAAGGCCTCCAGTTCCACCCTCGTCTGGGAGCGGATCAGACGCAGATCGGCCAGGCTCAGCTCACGCCCGAGATTGACGCGTGCCACGCCCTGGGCCCGCCAGAACTCACAGGCCGGACCATTGAGGGTGTTGGCCTGGGTCGACAGATGGATCTCGCGCTGCGGATCAATGGCGCGCACCCGGCTGAGCACACCGGGATCGGAGACGATGTAGGCATCGAGAGTCAGCGGCCGCAGGCTTTCAAGATAGGCATCGAGTTGCGCCATTTCACCTGCGTGCAGATAGGCGTTGAGGGTCAGGTACAGCTTGCGGCCGCACCCGTGGGCCAGTTCCAGCGCCTGACGCAGCAGCGGCAGCGAGAAGGTCCCGGCCGGCGCGCGCAGACCGAACTGTTCACCACCGAGATAAACGGCATCGGCGCCGTAGAGCAGCGCCAGCTGCAACTTGTCGAGGTCGCCGGCCGGGGCCAGCAGTTCCACCCGAGACATCAGAAAGCTCCTTGTTCTATCGGTTACGGGCGCCGGCGGTCAGGGAATGGCCAGCAGCGCGGTGAAGCACAGCGTAGCAGCATACGGCAAAAGACCGGCCAAGACCAGTCCGCCGGCCAGCACAAGAAAAAGACCGCATTCCGACTTGACAAGCCGGGGCAAAGGCATTAGAAAATAAAATGTTTTTCACTTTTTTCATCCCCCGTTCACGGCTGCGGCCCCGCCGGCAGCACGAGGCACCATGACAACCCGACCCGTCGCGATCCGTTTTGCCCGGCCCTGCCGGCGCCTGTTGGCCCTGTTGAGCCTGGCCGGGGCCCTGAGCGCCTGTGCCACCAGTACCGCGCCAGCGCCACGGCCATTGATTTCGCCTTTGGAGCAGAGTCTTAAGAATCAAGAGCAGCGTTTGACCGCCCTGGAACAGCGCCTCGCCCAGTTCGACCAGGGACTGACCGCATTGGGCGAGCGGCTCGATCAGCTTGAACAACAACCGCAAACAACCGCTGTCAATCCTGCGCCGCTGGCCGTTGTCGCCGAGCCGGCTGCGGCCACAGCTACAGCCTCACAGGAGACAGCCCAGCCACCATCGGAGCTTTATCGTCTCGGTTTCGCCGCCTACACCGTCGGTGACCATGGCACAGCGGCACGACTGTTCGAGCGCTTTTGCAATGCCTACCCGACGCATGATTACGCCGCCAATGCCCGCTACTGGCAGGGAGAGGCCTACCGCGCCCTCAATCAGCCCCAGCTGGCCAAGGCCGCCTATCGCGATCTGCTCGAACTGGCACCAGCGGCCCAGAAGGCGCCCTTTGCCCTGCAACGCCTGGCCGAGCTGGCAGCCGCCAGCGGAGATCAGGCGCAGGAACACCAGCTGCTGCTGCAGTTGCAGCAAACCTATCCCGACAGCGATGTCGCCCGCCAGCTTGCCCGCCGGCGGCCGGCGCCCGGTCCTTAAGCCCCCGAAGGAGAGAGCCCCATGCGTTGCTTCAAAACCCTGCTGCTGAGCTGCCTGCTGCTGGTGCCGCTTTTGGCCGGCGCGACCGAAACACCGACCATCTACACCATCAAAAAGGGTGATACCCTCTGGGGCATCTCACAGCGCTTCATCAGCGATCCCTGGTACTGGCCCAGCCTGTGGGCCAACAATCCACTCATTCGCAATCCCCACCTGATCTATCCGGGGCAGAAACTGGCCATCTACGATGGCCGCATCGAACTGTTGCCGGCCAGCGAGGAAATCACCCGGACGGCCGAACCCTTGCCGACGCCGGTTGACGCCATCAGCTTCGAGGCCCACGGCGATCTGCAGACCTTCATCAGCGCCGACAGGCTTGAGCGCAGCGGTCGCATTGTCGACACCATCGACAACCGCATCCTGATGACCCAGGGCGACGAGGTGTTCGTGCAGATGTCTGACGCCCAGGCACGCATCGGCGCGCGCTACCGCATCTACAGTCTGGGCGAACTGGTACGGCATCCGGCCACCAACCGCAAGCTGGGCCATCAGCTGATCTGGCTGGGCGAACTGGAACTGACCGCCGCCCACGAACAGGTCTACAGTGCCCGCATCACCCAGGCCGCCCGCGAAATCGAACGCGGCAGTCTGCTGCTGCCACCCGCTGAAACCAACCGTGAAATCGACCTCAAACGCGCCAGTCAGGTTCTCCACGGCACCCTCGTGGCCGCGGCGCCGGGCAAGATCGCCCTTGGCCAGCACGATGTCTGTCATATCGATCTGGGCCGCAATGAGGGACTGGAAGTCGGCAACATGCTCACCATCGTGCGGCCACGCCAGCCGACCGAGCGGGCCAAGGCCGACCGCAATCTGCGCCTGCCTGACAGCCTGCTCGGCCGCGCCCTGGTGGTGCGGGTCGATGACGCCAGTGCGGTCGTATTGATCCTCAAAGCCAGCGAGCCGGTTTATCGTGGCGATCTGGTCTACAGCGAAATCGACTGAGGCCGCCGCCCCCGGCGGCCGGTCCCCACGCGGCGGGGCTGCCAGCAGCCCCGCTTTTTTTTGCGCCCCCACGCTGAACACTTTCCCATGATCCAGACATCAGAATTCTCTGCGGAGGAGTTGGCCCTGTTGCGCCTGCACCAGACCCCGGGACTGGGACGGGTCGGCCTGGAACGCCTGCTGGGTTGTTTCGGCAGCGCCGCCAATGCCCTGACCCAACCGCGCAACCGCTGGCACAGCCAGGCGGGTCTGAGCCGACGACTGGGTGACACCCCGGCCGCCGATGATCGGTGTTTTTTACAGCTGTGCGATCAGCTGCAGCACAACCAGGTACGCCTGCTGCGGCGCGGCGCCAGCGATTATCCCGCACCGCTGCAGCAACTCAGCGATCCGCCGGCTCTGCTTTATCTGCAGGGTCGCCTGCCGACACAACCGGCGCTGGCCATTGTCGGTTCGCGCCACGCCAGTGCCGATGGCCTGCGGCTGGCCTTCGAACTGGGGCGCGATCTGGCCCGGGCCGGCTTTTGTATCGTCAGCGGCCTGGCCCGTGGCATTGATGGCGCCGCCCATCAAGGAGCGCTGGAAGCGCAGGGTCACACGGTTGCCGTTCTCGGCGGCGGCATCGACCGAATCTATCCGCCCGAGCACGCCCGGTTGCATCAGCAACTGGCCGAACGGGGCAGTCTGCTGAGCGAGTACGCACCGGGCACGGCTCCCCGTCCCGGCCACTTCCCCGGCCGCAACCGCATCATCAGCGCCCTGTGTCAGGGCATTCTGATCGTCGAGGCCGGCGAGAAAAGCGGCTCCCTGATCACCGCCGAATTCGCCCTTGAACTCGGACGCGATGTCTTTGCCGTACCCGGCTCACCGCTCAACCCGACCTGCCGCGGCAGCCTGCAGCTCCTTAAGGATGGCGCGACCCTGGTCACCAGCGCTGACGATGTGCTGGCGGCCTATGCCCTGCCGCCATCGGCCACAGCAGCGCTGACCGAAGCCGGCACCCCTGACCCTGCCGCCCCAGCCGGCCTTGATGACAGGGCCCTGCAGGTCTACCGCCTGCTCGATGGCCAGCCGCGCCATTGCGACGAACTGGCCGGCCGATGCGGGTTGACACCCATGGAGCTTTCCGCTATCGTTCTGCACCTGGAGCTGCAGGGGTTGGCCCGTGCCTGTCCCGGTGGCTGCTATATCAAGGCCTAAGGGCCTGATTTAACTGTTTTTCACAGGGGTCTCTTGAACGAGCGGATTCTCATTCTGGTCGGCATCATCGCGCGACACTTTCTGAGCGGGGACGACTTTTCCAGTGCCGAGGAAATCGTCGATGAACTGCTGGAAGCCGGCTTTGACGATGACGAAATCCGTCAGGCTTTTGGCTGGATCGAGCAAATCAGTCTGCAGCCTGCCAGTGACAGCCCACCACCGTTGCGACAGGATCCCCTGCGCCTGTTCGCGCCCGAGGAAATGCGCTGTCTCAGCCGGGCGGCGCGTGGTTTTCTCATCCGCCTGCGCCGCCAGGGACTGCTTCCCCCTGAAATCGAGGAAGAGGTCATCCTGCGGGCCTGCCTTGAACGTGAGGGGAAGGTGGGTCTGAGCGAGGTTCGCTCCATTACGGCACTAGCCCTGTTCACCAGTCAGCGCAGCGACTCTCCGGTCATTGCCCACATCATCGGCAGCGACCGCAAGCGCGCCTATCACTGATTTACCCTGAAAACGAGGTCGCCGGCTGCAGATTCTGCAGCCTTTTTTTATCTGGCCGACCCAAGCACTGAGGAATGTCGCTCATGGCCCGTTGCCTGGTTATCGTCGAATCGCCCGCCAAATCCAAAACCATCGAGAAGTTTCTCGGCAAGGATTACAAGGTCATGGCCTCCTACGGCCATGTGCGCGCCCTGCCCAGCAAGCAGGGCTCCGTCGATGTCGCGGCGGGCTTCGAGCCCAACTACCAGATTCTGCCGGAAAGCCAGAAACATATTACCCAACTGGCCCGTGAGGTGGCCCATTGCGAGGAACTGATTCTGGCCACCGACCTCGACCGCGAGGGCGAGGCCATTGCCTGGCACCTGCTTGAAGCCCTCAAGCTGTCCGAAACCGGCAAAAAACCGCGGGTCAAGCGGGTAACCTTTCACGAAATCACCAAGCCGGCAATCCTGGCCGCCATGGCCAATCCGCACCAGATATCACGCAATCTGGTCGATGCCCAGCAGGCCCGCGCCATCCTTGACTATCTGGTCGGCTTCACCCTGTCGCCCTTTCTGTGGAAGAAGATCCGCTATGGCCTGTCGGCCGGGCGGGTGCAATCGGTCGCCCTGCGGCTGATCTGCGAGCGGGAAAAGGACATCAGCGCTTTCCAGCCCAAGGAATACTGGTCCCTTGACGCCCTGCTGCAGAACCAGCAGGGTCAGACCTTCCGCGCCTACCTGCACGCCATCGACGGCCAGACGCTGAAAAAATTCGACATTGCCGACGAAACGACCGCCAGCGCGATACGCGATGCCCTGCAACAGCGGCCACTGCAGGTGGCCAGCGTGGAATGCAAGGAAAAGAAACGCACACCGGCGCCGCCCTTCACCACCAGCACCCTGCAGCAGGAGGCCAGCCGCAAGCTGGGCTTTTCCGCCCGCAAGACCATGACGGTGGCGCAGAAGCTCTATGAGGGCATCGACATTGGCGAGGGAGCCGTCGGCCTGATCACCTACATGCGTACCGACTCAGTGGCGCTGTCGGAACTGGCCACCAGCGAAGCGCGTGAGGAAATCACCCGGCTGTTCGGCGCCGATTACGCCCTGGCGCGGCCGCGTGTATTCAAGAGCCGGGCCAAAAATGCCCAGGAAGCCCACGAGGCCATCCGGCCGACCGCCATCGTCAATCACCCCGACCGCGTCAAGGGTGCCCTGACCTCGGATCAGTACAAGCTCTACCGTCTGATCTGGCAACGCACCGTTGCCAGCCAGATGGCTCAGGCGCTGCTCGATGCCACCACCGTTACCATTGAAACCGCAGCCGGCGATGGCGACGGCCGCATCTACGCCCTGCGGGCCAGCGGTCAGGTGATCCGCTTTCCCGGTTTCATGAAACTTTACATCGAAGGCAGCGACAATCCCGACGAGAACGATGGCAGCGCCGAAGGTCTGCTGCCGGCCCTGCAGCCCCAGGAGCCGGTGCTGTGGCAGAGCCTCGCGGCCAACCAGCATTTCACCCAGCCACCGCCACGCTACACCGAGGCCAGCCTGGTCAAAACCCTGGAGGAATACGGCATCGGCCGGCCTTCGACCTACGCCTCGATCATGAACACCCTGGTTACTCGCCGCTATGTCCGGCTGGAAAAACGCGCCTTTTTTGCCGAGGACATCGGCCTGGTCGTCAACGAACTGCTGTCGAACCATTTCAGCCGCTACGTCGACTACGATTTCACCGCCCAATTCGAGGAACAGCTCGATGCCGTAGCCCGCGGCGAAAAGCAGTGGAAGCCACTGCTCAAGGAATACTGGGAACCCTTTGTCGCCCTGCTGCGCCAGAAGGACGCCGAAATCAGCAAGGGCGATCTGACCACCGAGGAAACCGACAAGACCTGCCCCCAATGTGGCAAGCCGCTAGTGGTCAAGCTCGGCCGGGCCGGCAAGTTTCTCGCCTGCAGCGGTTTTCCCGACTGCCGCCACACCGAACCCCTCGAAGGCGCCGAGCGCGAGGAACCGGAGGTGTCGGATCAGAAATGCGACAAATGCGGCGCGCCCATGCTGGTCAAGAACGGTCGCTATGGCAAGTTTCTCGCCTGCAGCGCCTACCCGCAGTGCAAGAACATCCAGCCGCTGGTCAAGCCCAAGGCTCTGGGCATTGCCTGCCCCAACTGCGACAGCGGTGAGCTGATGGAAAAGAAAAGCCGCTACGGCAAGATTTTCTACTCCTGCAACCAGTACCCGCGCTGCACCTACGCGCTGTGGGATCTGCCGTTGGCGCAACCCTGCCCCAAATGCCATTTCCCGCTGACGGTGGAAAAAACCACCAAGCGCGAAGGCACCCTGCGCAAGTGCCCCCAGCCGGAGTGTGACTTCAAGGAAGTGCTGGTGGCGCCGGAGAAAAAACCGGCGGCCGACAAACCAGCCAAAAAGGCCAGTGGCAGCAGCGCGGCCACGAAAAAAGCCAGCGCGCCGCGCAAAACCGCCACCCAAAAGGCCACCTCACCCGCCAAAAGCGGCAGCCGCAAGAAAACCGCCGCCGAGACGGAAGCGGAAGCATGAGCTCCGGCCCCCTGACACCGGCCAGACCTCAGCTGACCATCATCGGCGGCGGTCTGGCCGGCTGTGAAGCCGCCTGGCAGGCCGCCAACCGGGGCCTGGCCGTGACCCTTTACGAGATGAAGCCACAGCGGTTCTCCGCCGCCCATCAGAGCGCCGACCTGGCCGAACTGGTCTGCTCCAACAGCCTGCGCGGCCGTGGCATGAACAACGCCGTCGGCTGCCTGAAAGAGGAACTGCGCCGCGCCAAAAGCCTGTTTTTACAGGCCGCCGACGCCACGGCGGTGCCGGCCGGCGGCGCTCTGGCCGTCGATCGCGCAGCCTTCAGCGCCCTGATCAGCCAGCGCATCGGTCAGCATCCCGCCATCGAGCTGCGACGCGAGGAAATCACCCGCCTGCCGACGACGGGTGTGGTCATCATCGCTACCGGACCACTGACCTCCGACACCCTGGCACAGCAGATCGCCAGCCTGACCGGCAGCGAGGATCTGTATTTCTACGACGCCATCGCGCCCATTGTCAGCGCCGATTCCATCGACTTCAGCAAAGCCTGGCGTGCCTCGCGCTACGACAAGGGCGAAGCCGACTACATCAATTGCCCGCTGGACGAGGCCCAGTATCAGGCCTTCGTGACGGCCCTGCTGCAGGCCGACAAGGTACCGGCGCGCGACTTCGAAACCATGCGCCACTTTGAAGGCTGCATGCCCATCGAAGAGATGGCGGCCCGTGGCCCTCAAACCCTGGCCTTCGGGCCGATGAAACCGGTGGGCCTGATCGACCCACGCACCGGCCGCATACCCTATGCCGTCGTGCAATTGCGCCAGGACAACCACCACGCCACCAGTTACAACCTGGTCGGCTTTCAGACCAAGCTCACCTACCCTGAACAACGCCGCATCTTCCGCACCCTCCCCGGCCTGGAGCAGGCGCAGTTTGAACGACTCGGCAGCGTCCACCGCAACACCTACATCAACGCACCGCGCTGCCTCAATGGCCGGCTGCAGCTCAACAACGCGCCGCGGCTGTATTTTGCCGGCCAGATCACCGGCGTGGAAGGCTATGTCGAATCGGCCGCCTGCGGCTTTCTGGCCGGACTGATCGCCAGTGCCGACCTGCTGGAGCGCCCCCTTGAGCTGCCACCGGCGGTCACCGCCTGCGGCGCCCTGCTCGGCCATCTGAGTCACCCCACGAGCGACTTTCAGCCCCAGAACGTCAATTACGGCCTGTTCCCACCACTGGAAAACGGCCGCATGAAACGCGCCGACCGGCGGCTGGCGCTGGCCGAGCGCGCCCTGCGCCAGTTCGACGCCTGGCTGGCCGGCATTGAACGGCAACTGCCGCGGGTGAGCGCATGATCAGCCAACCGGCCACCAGTGGCATCGTGCTGGCATCGGCCTCGCCACGCCGCCTGGAGATGCTGCAACGCTTCGGCATCCCCCTGCAGGTGATCGCCAGCGCCATCGCCGAGGAGCAGCAGCCACAGGAAGAGGCCGAGGCCTTCGTGCTGCGCATCAGCCGTGAAAAAGCCGAAGAGGTCGCCCGCCGCCGGCCAGAGGCCGGACGCTGGTATATTGGCTGCGATACCGCCGTGCAGTGTGACACGCAGCTGTTCGGCAAACCACGCGACGCCGCCGAGGCCAGCGCCATGCTGCAGCAGCTGTCGGGCCGCTGGCACCGGGTGTTGTCGGCCTATGCCCTTTTCGACCGTCTGACCGGCCAGTGCCGCCAGCGTTGTGTCATCACCCTGGTGGCGCTGCGTCCATTGACAGCGGCGGAAATCGCGGGGTACATTGCCAGCGGTGAACCGACCGACAAGGCCGGGGCCTACGCCATTCAGGGCCTGGGTGCCTTCATGGTCCGCGCCATCGAAGGCAGCTACACCAGCGTCGTCGGCCTGCCCCTGTGCGAACTGCTTGACGACCTGCAGCAGCTGGGCGCCTGGCAGCTGTTCGCACCCGCCCCCTGAGGCTCCCCAGCCCCTCCGCCCCGCGCCGCTCCAGGTTCACCGCCCGTCCCGTTCAGCCTCAGCGGGCGGCCATGACGACCTCTGGCTGTCCGCTTGTTTGTTGTTTGGAGGAACACCGATGCCACCTGTCCCCGCCTCTGCCATCGCCACCCGCCTGAGCGCCATCCGTCAGCGGCTGGAGTCTGCCTGCCGGCGCTGCGGCCGGGCGCCGGAATCCGTCCAGCTGATCGCCGTATCGAAAAAACAGCCCGTCGCCGCCATGGCCGACGCCGTGGCCGCCGGTCAGCAGCTTTTTGGCGAAAGCTATGTGCAGGAATTCATCGACAAACAGCAGCAACTGGATCTGCCCCTGGAATGGCATTTCATCGGCGCGCTGCAGAGCAACAAGGTCAAATACCTGCGCGGCCGCACGGCCCTGATTCACTCTGTCGACCGCTGGAGTCTGGCGCAGGAAATCGACCGCCAGTGGGGCCGGATCGGCCAACGGGCCCGCATTCTGCTGCAGGTCAATCTGGCCGGCGAAACCAGCAAGGCCGGCGTCGCGCCGGACCAGCTGAGCGAGCTGGCCGGTCAGATCGGTACACTGGCGCATGTGCGGCTTGCGGGCCTGATGTGCCTGCCACCCTATGCCGCCGATCCAGAGCAGGTGCGGCCCTGGTTCCGCCAGCTGCGCCAGCTGGCCACCACATTGCAGCTTGAGGAACTGTCCATGGGCATGAGCCACGACTTCGAGGTCGCCATCGAGGAGGGTGCCACACTGATCCGTGTCGGCACCGCCCTGTTTGGCGAGCGCGACTAGGCCATGGCCCGGCCGGACGACCAGGTATCTGGCCCCGCAGCGCAGCGGCCGCTGTGGAGCAACCGCCTCGGCTTCGTGCTGGCGGCGGCCGGCAGCGCCGTCGGACTGGGCAATGTCTGGAAATTCCCCTACATCGCCGGGGTCAACGGTGGCGGCGCCTTTGTGCTGGTCTACCTGCTGTGTATCGCCCTGGTGGGCGTGCCGATCATGATGGCCGAACTGATGATCGGCCGCCACACCCGCAAGGATGCCATCGGCGCCTTTGTCGCGTTGGAACCCGGCCGGCGCTGGTGGCACTGTGCCGGCTGGATCAGCGTCACGGCGGCCTTCATCATCAGCTCGTACTATTCAGTGGTGGCCGGCTGGACACTGGATTATGTCTGGCGCTCGCTGTACGACGGCTTCGGCGCCCTGACCCCCACCGTCATTGAAAGCCAGTTTGGCACCCTGCTGGAAAATGGTCTGCGCCAGGGCCTGTGGCATCTGCTGTTCATGCTTCTGTGCCTGGCCGTGGTCATTGGCGGTGTGCAACGCGGTATCGAGCGCTGGAGCCGTATCCTCATGCCGGCCCTGCTGATTCTGCTGGTATTGCTGTTTGTCAACGGTCTGCGCAGCGACGGCCTGGTACCGGCGTTGCGGTTTCTGTTTGCCCCCGATTTCAGCCGCTTAAGCGCCGACGCCTGGCTTGAAGCCCTCGGCCATTCCTTTTTTACCCTGTCACTGGGCATGGCCGCCATGATCACCTACGGCTCCTATCTCAAGCCTGACGAAAATCTGTTCGGCGTCAGCCTGCGGGTCGCCGGCCTCGACACCCTCATTGCCCTGATGGCCGGGATCGCCATCTTTCCCATCGTGTTCGCCGCCGGTCTCGAAGCCGCATCCGGGCCGGGACTGATCTTCCAGACCCTGCCGGTGGTCTTCAGCCAGATCGAGGGCGGCGCCCTGCTGGCACCGTTGTTCTTTATCCTGCTGGCCTTTGCCGCCCTGACCAGCAATATCTCGCTGCTCGAAGCCCAGATTGCCTATCTCATTGACGAACGCGGCTGGTCACGCCGGCGGGCCAGTATCTGTGTCGCCGGCGCCGCCTTTACCGTCGGCATTCCCACGGCCCTGTCCGGCAACCTGCTGAAAAACTGGCACCTGATCGGCGAGCGCACCTTCTTTGACAGCGCCGATCTGCTGGCATCAAGCTATCTGCTGCCGCTGGCCGGGCTGCTGATCGCCCTCTATGTCGGCTGGTTCTGGCGCGGCGAGGCGGAAAAGGCTGAACTGATCCAGGGGGGCTGCGGTGGCCTCTATCCCTTGTGGCACGGTCTGATCCGCTATGTGGCCCCCCTGGCGGTGACGGTCATTCTGGTCAACAAGGCCATTCAAGCCGGCCTGTGGCAGGTGCTGCGGCGCCTTGTGGGGCTGGCATGACCACAGGCTGCCTGCTGTTCGATCTCGATGGCACCCTGGTCGATTCGGCCCGCGATCTGGCCGACAGTGTCAACCGGCTGCGGCAGGAACTGGACCTGGCCCCGCTGCCGCCGGCCACGGCCCTGAGCTATGTCGGTGATGGCGCCACCCGCCTGGTGCAACGCGCCCTTGACGCGGCCTATCGACCGGAGCACCTGCAGCGCTACCTGGCCATCTACCGCGCCCACCTGCTGGACCACAGCCGCCCCTATCCCGGCATCATCAGGCTGCTGGAGCAGCTGGCCGACCGGCCGCTGGCCGTGGTCACCAACAAGCCCCTCGGCCTGGCGCTCTGCCTGCTCGACGGGCTTAAGCTGCTGCCGCATTTTGCCCTGGTGATTGGCGGCGACAGTCTGGCGGAAAAGAAGCCTTCGCCGCTACCGCTGCACAGCGCCCTTGCCCGGCTGCAGGGCCAGCCGGCCGCCAGCTGGATGATCGGTGACCATTGCACCGACCTGGGCGCGGCTGCGGCCGCCGGCGTGCCGGCGCTGTTCTGCCGTTACGGCTTCGGTGAACGACGCGGCCAGCCCTGTGCCGGCGAACTGGACGCGCCCCTCGATCTGCTGGCCTATCTGGATTGAGCCGCCCCCATGCCTGACAGTCTCTGCGCCCAGCGCCTGACCCTGCGCACCCTCAGCCTGTTCTTCTTTCCGCTGCTGCTCAATGTCCAGCTGATGAGTGTGTCCCACGCCATCATCAACGCTGCCCTGGCGCGGCTGGAGGACTACATTCTGGCGCTGGCGGCCTTCTCCGTCGCCATGGTGGTGCATCTGCTGTTCGCCTCGCCGTCGTACCAGAACCACACCATTACCATCGCCATCGTCCGTGGCCGGCGCTCCCTGCGCGGCATGGTGCTGTGCGTCTGCCTGATTGCCACCTATGTGTCCCTGATGCTGGGGCTGATTGCCTTCACGTCGCTGGGCGATCTGTTGCTGCAACGCATCCTCGGCGTGACGCCCGAAATCGCCGCCGCCGCCCGTCAGGCGCTGGCGCCCATGTGCCTGTTGCCCTTTTTCACCGGCTTTCGCGGCCTGTTCCAGGGGCTGGTGATCCGCGCCCGCCTCACCCATCTGGTCAGCCTGGCCACCGGGGTACGGGTCGGCGCCCTGTTGCTGCTGCTTCAGCTCGGTCGACCCTGGTTTGCCGGTGCCCAGCTCGGTGCCGCCGCCCTGCTGGGCTGCATCATCTGCGAAACGGCCCTGATGGCCTGGTTCGCCTGGCACTGCGGCATCGGAACCAGCGGCGCAGTGGAAAAAACCCCGCTCGAAATCCTCCGTTTCGCCCTGCCGGTGGCCTTTTCCTCCGGCCTGCAACAGACCATCCCGGTGGTCATCAGCGCCATCATCAGCCGCCTGCCCGATGCCGCCCTGGCCCTGGCGGCCTTCGGCGTCATCCGCGCCCTGCTGTTTCTGCTCTCCGGTCCCATGCGCAACCTGCAGCAGGCCTATCTGACCCTGGTGGAAACGGATGCCGACTACCGCGTACTGCTGCGCTTCTTCTTCTCTGTCAGCCTCGGTATGGCAGCGCTGACCCTGGCCATCGCCCTGCCGTTCAATCCGCTGATCCTCGGTTCGGTTCTCGGTCTGGCCGATGATCTGCGCCTTTACCTGGTGCTGCCCTTCTGCCTGTGCGCGATTTTTCCCCTGTTTTACGGCGCCACCAATCTGCTGCGGGCCCATTTTACCGCCAGTCATCAGACCCTGGTGCTGAGTCAGGCGACGCTGTTGAAGTTTACCTATCTGCTGCTATGCTGGCTCGGCAGCCTGCTGCTGCCCCCCGGAATACCGGGAATCCTGCTGGCCATCTTCCTGCTGATCAGTAGCGAATGCGCCGAGGCCCTGTTTCTGCGCTGGCGTCGGGCCGGCGCCGCCATCGTCCCGGCCAGCCACTGAGGGCAATAACGGCGATTCCAACCGCTCTTTAATATCGACTGATTACTTTATTAATGCTACGTTCTCTCCTCTGACGTGCTGCGACCTTCCCGGCCAGTCCGGCATCACGGGTCGCATCGCCACCGTTTCTTCCACCGAGGACCGCCATGGCCGCACCGGTCGACATCAGCGCCAGTCTGCGCACCTTTCGCCGCCTGTTGCTGCTGTGCTTCGGGCTGATCAGTCTGCTGCTGGGTATTGCTGTCGCGACCTTTTTCGTCCATCAGGCGCGTCAAACCGAACAGGCCTGCGCCACCCAGTTGCGCCTGCTCAGCCAGCTTTACGCCCGCCAGCTGGGTTTCTGGCGCCAGCAGCAGATCGGCGCCGCCGAACTGCTGAGTCAGGATCGCCGTTTCGTCGACCTGGCCGGTGCGCTGCTGCAACGTCAGGAGCCCGGCGCCGCCGCGGCCCTGCGCGAACGGCTGCAACCGCTGTTCCGCCGTAGCGAAATTCATGCCCTCGGCCTGTGCGACGCTGACGGCCGGCTGCTGTTGCTGCTGAGTGACAACCCCACCTGGGCCGCCCACTTCGACCCCGCCGATGCCCGCCGCAGCCTGGAGCTGGCACAACCGCTGTTCAGCCGTATCACACAAGACTGCCCCGACAGCGCCGGCCAGCCCCTGCCACCGGTGCCGCCCCACATGAACCTGATCGTGCCACTGCCGGCCGCGGCTGGTGGTGCGCTGGTGGTTTTTCTCGACCCGCTGAAGGTGCTGATACCTCTGCTGCACGACTGGCCGGTGCCCAGCGACAGTGCTGAAATCATTCTGGTGCGCCAGCTGCGCGATCAGATCCTGCGCCTGACACCAACACGCTTTGGTGACAACTGCGCGCCCCTGACCAAGGCCACACCACCCGCCGGCGAGCTGACCCTTGGCCGCGCCATGCTGGATGGCCGAACCGGCTTTATCCGCGCCCTCGACTACCGCCTGACGCCGGTTTTCGCCCAGATTGAACCTGTACCTGGCAGCCCCTGGCTGCTGGCCGCCAAGATCGACCGGCAAGAGGCGCTCAGGCCGCTGCGCCACAGTCTCTGGCGCACCAGTCTGCTGGCGCTGGCCAGCCTCACCGGTCTGGGACTCATCCTGCTGCTCTGGTGGCGGCAGCAGCAGGCCCGCTATCAGGCCGACTTCCACCAGGCCGAGCGGCGCAACCGGCTGCTGGCAAGCCGCATCGACGATCTCAGCCGCCACGCCAACGACATCATTCTGCTGTGCGATTCGCACGGTGCCATTCTTGATGGCAACGAACGGGCGCTGGAGAGCTACGACCTGTCGCTGGAGGAGCTCCGGCAACGCAGTCTGCTGCAATTGTGCGATCTGGAAGAAAGCGAAGCGGCTCTGCTGTGGCAGCAGCTGAGTCTTCAGCCGGCGGTGCGGCTCGACTGCCTGCAGCGGCGCAAGGACGGCAGCAACTTCCCGGTGGAGGTCAGCGCCCGCTGGATCGAGCAAGAGGGACAACGGCTGCTGCAGGCCATCATCCGCGACATCTCCGAACGCAAGGAGGCCGAGGAACGCCTGCACCACCAGGCCCGCCACGACGCCCTGACCGGCCTGCCCAACCGCACCCAGATCAGTGAACAGCTGCGCCACGCCATCCTGCGGGCTCAGCGCAGCCACACCCAGGTAGCGCTGTTGTTTCTTGACCTGGATCTGTTCAAGAACATCAATGACAGCCTCGGCCACACTACCGGCGATGCCCTGCTGCGCGCCCTGGCCCGCCGCATGCGTTCCGTCCTGCGGGAAAAAGACAACATCGGCCGCTTCGGCGGTGACGAGTTTCTGGTGCTGATCGAGGACATTCAGGAACTGGCCGATATCGTTCTGGTCGCCAACAAGCTGGCGGACACCGTCGCCCAGCCCTTGACCATTGAAGGGCGCGAACTCTGTGTCACCACCAGCATCGGCATCAGCATCGCACCCGACGACAGTAGCAGCGCCGAGCAGTTGATCCGTTTCGCCGACACCGCCATGTATCAGGCCAAGGAACGTGGCCGCAACAACTTCCAGTTCTTCACCAGCGACATGAACCTACGGCTGCAGCAGCGGCTGGAACTGGAAAACGACCTGCGCAAGGCCCTGCAGCAACATCAGCTACTGCTGCACTACCAGCCCCAGATCGACCTGCGCAGCGGCGCCATCATCGGCAGCGAGGCACTGGTGCGCTGGCAGCATCCGCAGCGCGGCCTGCTCGGCCCCGACCTGTTCATTCCGCTGGCCGAACAGACCGGCCTGATCAGTGACATCGGCCGCTGGGTGCTACGCGAGGCCTGTCTGCAGAACCGCCTCTGGCAACAGCAGGGCTTTGCCAATCTGGCGGTGGCCGTCAACCTGTCGGCGCGCCAGTTTCAGAATCTGCAGCTGGTCGAGGAGGTGCTCGCTGTGCTACGCGACACCGGCCTGGCCGCCACGGCACTGGAGCTGGAGCTGACGGAAAGTCTGCTGATGAGTGATGTCCAAACCGCCGTCGAGCAGATGCAACGCCTGAGTCAGGCCGGCATCCGTCTGGCCATCGACGACTTCGGCACCGGCTACTCCTCACTCAATCACCTGCACCGTTTTCCCCTCGACCGGCTCAAGGTCGACCGCAGCTTCGTCCAGAGCATCGCCCAACAGGACAGCACCATCGCCCGCTCCATCATTGTGCTGGCACACGAACTGGGCCTGGAGGTGATTGCCGAAGGCATTGAAACCGCTCCCCAGCGCGATTTTCTGCTGCAACACCGTTGCCATTTCGGTCAGGGCTATCTGTTCAGCCCGCCGGTGAGCGCCGCCGACTTTGGCGCACTGCTGCGTCAGGACGTTTTTTCGCCGGCCGGGTAAAGAAATGTCTCCCGATGCCCGACAAGTACCACGGATGGTCTTTTTGTCTCGCTTAGCGGAATCCCCTGCCCATGAACCCTGACCCCAAAGCGCCCGCCGATCCGGCGTCGCCGTTCGCACCGGCCAACGGCCAGGTGGTGCTGGAGCGCCACGAGGACGATTACAGCCTGCAGCTGGTCATCAGCTCTGACGAGCGGCGCTGTCTGGCCAGCATTGTCCCGACACGGGCGGCCAGCGACCTGCTGGACGAGCAGCGCCTGCTGCGCGATCTGGAACAGGGCGGTATCTGCGACGGCGTCCGGCTGGAGGCGATCAGGGACTTCTGCCAGAAGGCCTGCAAAGGCGAAAATCAGCGACAGGTGGTGCTGGCAGCGACGGAGGCGCCACAGAAGGGCAAGGATGGCTGGCTGGAGCTGAAGGTCCGGCTGGCGGGCTCGGCAAACGAAGGCGGCTTCGTCGAAAACGAAAAAGGCCAGGTCGATCTCTACACCCTCAATCTGTTCACCTGTGTCGAACCGGGACAGGAAATCGCCCTGCTGCATCCGCCGGAAGAAGGTGTCTCCTCCTTCACCGTCACCGGCAAGCTGCTGCCGGCCGAACCTGGCGCCGAAGCTGAGGTCCGTCTGGGCAGCGGCCTGCACCGCGATGGCGACCGCTTCGTCGCCGATCTGGCCGGGCGGGTCGAATGGAGCGAGCAGGTTCTCGCCGTCAGCGAGGATTACGTCATCCACGGCGATGTCGACTTAAGCGTCGGCAATATCCGCTTTCCCGGCAACGTGTTCGTGCGCGGTGACGTGCTCGATGATTTCGATATCCGTTGCGGTAAAAACCTGACGGTGGTGGGCAATGTCGGCGCCTGTCACCTCATCATCGATGGTGACGTCAGCCTGGGCAGCATGGCGGGCAAGAACGAAGGCCTGGTCAAATGCGGCGGCAATCTCAAGGCGCGTTATCTCAACAGCGTCTATATCGAATGCCTCGGTGATGTCGTCGTCGACAACGAAATCCGCAACTCGGTGGTCAAAAGTGGCGGCGCCGTGCTGCTGCCCGGCGGCCAGATCAGTGGCGGTGAAACCGTCGCCCTCAAGGGCATCGAGGCCAAGATCATCGGCGCCACCGCCGGCGTCCCCACCCGGCTGTGCGCCGGCGTCTACTTCCCCGAAAACGATCGGCTGGCATTTCTCAAAAGCCAGCAGAAAAGCCTGACACTGCAGCGCAAGTTCATCCACCACTGTCTCGGGCCACTGGAAAAGCAGGTGAGCCAGGCCGGCGAAACGCCCGGCGCACTGGAAAAACGGCTGCAGATTCTGCGTGAGCGGCTGGTGCTGATCGACAAAATGGAAGCGGACATCAAACGCGAGCTGAGCCAGTTCACCTTCGGCGAGCATCCCGGCAACGCCAAGATCAACATTCAGCGGCTGATCAAGGAGCAGGTCCGCATCCAGCTGGGGACCGTCAGCGACGAGCTGCGGTTCGAGCAGTATGGCCCCTTATCGATCATCGCCGACCCGGTCCGCGGCCTGCTCAGCTTCAACGAATATTCGCCCCTGACCATCAATGCCGACGACATGGAACCGCAGGAGCCCGCCGCCGATCCCAATGCCGACGACAACCTGCAGCACGGCAGCAGGACACCCTAGCCGGCCAGTTCGCGCGAGCGCTGCGCGGCGCAGGCGACCGCTTCGATCACCGCGCTGCGCAGACCGGCGGCCTCCAGACAGCGCAGGGCGGCAATGGTGGTGCCGGCCGGGCTGCACACCCGATCACGCAGCAGCGCGGGATGTTCACCCTCCTGCAGCACCATCTGGGCCGCGCCGGCCACCGTTTGCGCCGCCAGCTGCAAGGCAACGTCACGCGGCAGTCCTTCGAGTACGCCACCATCCGCCATGGCCTCGATCAGCAGATAGGCATAGGCCGGACCGGAGCCGGACAGGCCGGTCACCGCGTCGAGCAGCGCCTCCTTGACCACCTGCACCTGGCCGACCGAGCGGAACAGGGCGCAGGCCCGCTGTTCGTCCGCATCGGTGGCATTGCGCCCCCGACTGATCCCCGCCGCTCCGGCACCGATCAGTGCAGGGGTATTGGGCATCACCCGAATCACCCGCGGCGTGCCGCCCAGCAGTTTTTCCAGCCGGGCCGTCGACACCCCGGCCAGGATCGAAATCAGGCAGTGATGGGGCTCGAACAGATCACTGATCGGCGCCAGCGCCGCTTCCGCCGCCTGCGGCTTGACCGCCAGCACGATGATCTCGGCCTGCTCCAGCAGCGCGCCGCTCTGCGTCAGGGCCTGCACGCCATAGCGCTGACGCAGCTGCTCGCGCCGGCTGTCAAGCAATTCAGCCACCAGCAGGTTGGCCGGTGCCGCGCCTGCGGCCAGCAGGCCGCGTATCAGCGCCTCGGCCATGTTGCCGCCACCAATGAATCCTATCCGCATCTGTCCGAGCGCCTGCGCCATCTTGCCTCCCTCTGCCGCTTCCGCTGTCATCCTGTTCAGGATGGGTTAAAAGCACCGTATTCGGCGCGACCTTCGACCAAAGCGGCGCAAAAGTCAAGCCAGCCGCTGCCGTTTGTGCTACATTCCCAGGCCGTAACGCCAATCGACGACGGCGGCCTTTTTCTATTCACTATCCAAAAGCATCAAAGGGGAAATCTGACCCATGGACCTGTGGTACACGGAAAAACATTCGGAAAATGTCGGCATCACCCTCAAGGCGACCCGCACCCTGTTCTCCGGCAAGAGCCCGTTCCAGCAGCTTGACATCATCGAAACCCTCGAATACGGCCGCATGATGCTGCTCGACGGCTTGGTGATGGTGACCGAGCGCGACGAATTTGTCTATCACGACATGATCAGCCACCCGGCACTGTTCACCCATCCCTGCCCCAAGCGGGTACTGGTCATCGGCGGCGGCGATGGCGGCAGCATCCGTGAGATCATGAAACACGCGACGGTGGAAGAGGCGGTGTTGTGCGAAATCGATGGCCTGGTCATCGAAAAATCCATCGAGCTGCTGCCGTCCATGGCCTGTGATATTGACGGCAGCAACCCGCGCGTCACCCTGCATGTCGATGACGGCCTGGCCTACATCCGCGAGCATCAGGACGCCTTCGACCTGATTCTGGTCGATTCCACCGACCCCATCGGGCCAGCTGTCGGCCTGTTCGAGGAGGATTTCTACCGATTGGTGCATGGCGCGCTGAAAAAAGATGGCATCATGGTGGCGCAGAGCGAATCACCCTTCTACCATGCCGAAATTCAGAAAAACATGTACCGCAACCTGCGCAACGTGTTCCCCATCGTCGAGATGTACCAGGCCTTCATTCCGACCTATCCCAGCGGGCTGTGGAGCTTCGCCTTCGCCAGCAAGCAGTACCATCCGGTGCGCGACTTCGATAAAGCCCGCGCCGCCGCCCGGCCGTTCCACACGCGCTACTACAACGAGGACCTCCACCTGGGTGCCTTCATGCTGCCGACCTTCGCCCGCGAAAATATCGCGCAGTAACCCTCTTTCAAGGAGGTTGCCATGAACAGCACTGCCGCCAGCACCTGGACGCTGGCCGATTCCGCCGCCCTCTACGGCCTGGAACAGTGGGGACGGGGCTTCTTCGGCCTCAACAGCGCCGGCGAGATCGTGCTCAAGCTGCCCACAGCACCCGCGCTTGAGGTGTCGCTGATGGACATCCTCGCTGGCCTGCGCCAGCGGGGCCACGACCTGCCGCTGCTGCTGCGCGTCGAGAACCTGCTCGACGCCCGGCTGGCCTTTCTCTACGACGGCTTCAATCGCGCCATCGAACGCTTCGGCTACAGCAACCGCTACCGCGGCGTGTTTCCCGTCAAGGTCAACCAGCAATGTCAGGTCATTGAGGAAATCGTCCGCGCCGGCGCCCCCTACGGTCACGGCCTGGAAGCCGGCAGCAAGGCCGAACTGGTGCTGGCCCTGGCCAGCCTGCCGCCCGGCGGCCTGCTGGTGCTCAACGGTTACAAGGATCAGGAATTCATCGATCTGGGGCTGTGGGCGCACAAGCTTGGCCACTGCTGCTTCTTTGTCATTGAATCACCGGCGGAACTCGACCTGCTGCTGCTGCGCGCCAAACTGTTCAACCTGCGACCGCGCATCGGCGCCCGCGTCAAGATTTCCGCCAAGGTCGGCGGCCTGTGGACCGAGACCAGTGGCGACCGCAGCAGTTTCGGCTTAAGTTGCAGCCAGCTGCTCGATCTGGTGGAAACCCTCAAGCAGCACGATCTGCTCGACTGCCTGCAGCTGCTGCACTGCCACCTGGGTTCACAGATTCCCCATTTGCAGGACATCCGTGCCGGCGTTGCCGAGGCCAGCCGCTACTATGCCGCCCTGGTGGCCGAGGGCGCACCCATGGGCCATCTCGACTTCGGCGGCGGCCTGGCGGTGGACTACAGCGGCGGCCGCAGCGGCCATGTCTACTCGCGCGATTACCAGCTGCAGGACTACTGTGATGCCCTGATCGGCGGCGTGCAGCAGTGTCTGACGCCGCAAGGCATCGCCCTGCCGCAGATCATCACCGAATCGGGTCGCGCCACCGTAGCCTATGCCTCCATGCTGCTGTTCGACATCCTCGACGTGCAGCGCTTCGACCTCGACTGTCCGGCAGCGCAAAACGTCGCCGATGCCGATCTGGCACTGCTGCAGCAGCTCTGCCACCAGCCCATCAGCCCGCCGGTGGCAGCCGTCTGTTACCGTCAGGCCCTGGCGGCACGCGACGGCATACGGCAGAAGTTCCAGCTCGGTCAGCTCGACCTGCGCCAGCGCAGCCACGGCGAAACCCTGTTCCTCGCTCTGGCGCGGCGCATCCTCAACCTGCCTGGCGCCACCCTGCAAGAGGATCTGGCCGAGCTGCCCCAGAGCCTGTCGGACATCTATTACGGCAACTTCAGCGTCTTCCAGTCGCTGCCTGACACCTGGGCTATCGGCCAGCTGTTCCCGGTGGTGCCGTTGCACCGCCACAACGAACAGCCCGACCGCCAGGCCATCATTTCCGATCTGACCTGCGACTGCGACGGCAAGCTTGATCGTTTCATCGTCGCCGGCCGCCAGCAGACCACCCTGCCGCTGCACGGGCTCAGAACCGGCGAACCCTATTATCTGGGCGTGTTTCTGATGGGCGCCTATCAGGAAACCCTGGGCGATCTGCACAACCTGTTTGGCGATACCCATGTGGTCAGTGTGCGCCTCAACACCGAGGGCGGCTTCGACGTGCTGCGCGAAATCAGCGGTGACAGCATCGGCGAGGTGCTCAGCTATGTCGAATACCAGCCCCAGCAGCTGTTCGAACAGATGCGCCGCGCCGCCGAACAGGCCGTGCGCAGCGGCCGTTTCAGCATCGCCGAACGCCAGCAGTTCCTTACCACCTTTGCTGACCGGCTGGCCGGCTACACCTATTATCGCAGTTAAGCAAAAAGGGGAGCCTTGCCATGACGGAGGGCTCCCCTGCGATTCTTCTCTTACCAGCGCAGCCTCAGCCCAGACCCGCCCGAATATGATCCGCCCACTTGACCGCCTCCCAGTAAGCCGTGCGCAGTGCCGGATTCTCGCCGACAGCGCCATTCTGCTGCATCAGGGCGGAAGCTTCATAGGTTTTGACCTGATCAAGAATGGCGCCACAGGGGCCACCATGTTCCAGCAATGCCATCTTGATCTCCTGTGACAGCGGCAGACTGGAGAGAATCTGCTCCATGGGCGCATCGAGAATACTGTCAAGCAGGGAAAACAAACCCACCGTAAAGCAGGTCTGTACCCCTTGAGGCTGCGACTGCTGCGCCAGCAAAGCACACATGCGGCCCCGGATCAGCGCCATTCCCATCAATTCCAGAGGCTTTTCGCTCACGCCACCCAACAGCAACACACAGGTCCAAGTCCGGATATGATCGAGACCAAAACGCACGATGGCCTGACGAATGGAGGACACCGGATGGATCAGAGAATAATAGCTGGAGTTGATCTGGCACAGCAGCTTGACACTGAGATTGACATCGGCCTGGATGATTTGTTCCACCCGCTCCAGCGTCACATCGGGCCGCTGCAGTTCAGCCACCAGTTGCAGCAGCGCCAGGCGTGAAGGGGGCAGTTTCTTGCCCGTGACGATCTTCGGCTTGCTGAAGAAATAACCCTGAAAATAGTCGAAGCCCAGATCACGACAGGCCTGAAACACCTCATTGGTTTCAACCTTTTCCGCCAGAAAAATCAACCTCGGCTTGAGCCCGCGCAGCTGATCAATCCGCTGGCGCAGCACGTCGAAATCAACATCGAGGACTTCGAGCTTGATAATATCGGCCCGGTCGACCAGCGGTTGCAGGCCGGCATCATAAACAAAGTCATCCAGCGCGATCAGATGGCCGGCCGCGCGAAAACGGTCGATGGCCGTCAGCACCTCGGCTGTCGGCTGCACCGTCTCCAGAATTTCCACCACCAGTTGCTGGGCGGCGAACGACAGATCCGGTTTCTGCAGCAAAAACCCCTGAGAAAAGTTACAAAAAGCCTTGTGCGGCCCAACGATGTTTTCCAGGCCGATTTCCAGCAGCACATTGGCCAGCACATCACAGGAAGCCTGATCCACGTCATTGATGCGGGCATAGCCGACATAACCATCGCGATACAGCAGTTCGTAGGCATAGACCTGTATCCGGCGATCAAAAATCGGTTGTCGCCCGATAAAAACATCCTGCATCACTCTCCTCCATGAGCCATCTAACAAAAAATCTCTTTTTCATTGAGCAGGGCAAAGACCACAGGCCCTGCATTTCCTGCGCAAAACTCTACGCCAAAAACCACGCAAAATAAGCAAAATTGTTTTTCACAAAGCCCGCTGACCTCGTGCCGTCGAATACAACCAACCCTCAACGCCAAGTGGTTTCGCGCAGATAGATGATGCGCTCGCTGCCTTTATAAATCCCGAAGGTGGCGCGGGCGGTGGGGTTGTCGTAGCTGGCATCCGCGTTCCAGTCGAACTGCAACCAGGGCAGCGCCGCCAATTCCGCCGTGACAGTCACCGCTCCCGGACTGCCCGGCCCGCTGGTCCAGTTCAGTGCGCCGGCGCCGGCAGCAAGGGGCGTGAAGGCATTGGCGCCGGGCAATCCAGCCGGATCGGCGACAAAGCTGAAATCGGTCAGCGCCAGCGCCGTGCAGGAATCCGCTCCGTGGGGCACAAAAGACGTGCCGTTGTAATACTCCGCCAGCACCGGCAGTGCCAGCGGCAGCAACTCCGAACCATGCGCGTTCACCAGCCGCAAGCGACCCTGGCGCAGCACGGCCGCCCCGGCAGCCTGGGCCGAGTCGGCAACGCCATCGCCATCGCTGTCGAGATCCAGGGCCGCTATGGCGACACCATCGGCATCCTGCAAGACAACACCAAAGCGTACATCATTGAACGGACCATCGGGCGGCAAGGGAAGCGCGGCCCGCGCCAGCCGCAACCGCAGGGAGAAATCGGCGCTGCCCGCCGCCCAGCCACTGTCGCGCTGCCGTCCATCAACCAGCAGGCGACCGCCCAGCGACGTGGCGCTGCCGCCCGGCGCATCCACCGCCGTCAGCAGATAGACTTCACCGGCTGGCGCGGCCTCGTCCTCATCACCGGAAAACTTCGCGTAAGCGCCAACGTAGTTCTGCGTCCTGTCATTGGCCGCATTCTCGGCCTCCAGAGTGAAGGTCAGCGCCAGGGGTTCATCCAGATAGGTAAAGGTCGCCGCCGGCACACAGCCACTGTCGACCCGATTGGTCAGACTGCCCCGCGTCAGACGAAAATGGTGCGGCATAAAGCGCCCGAGCTGGCCACTGCCACTGATCTCCCGGCCGCTGCCAAGATAGTTGGCTGCCTGCGCCTGCAGGGTAACGTTGCCGACTTCGCTATAGGTCAGATCCGGCGTGGCGCGGCCGGCGCTAAAATCGGCTGCGACCAGACTGGTCGGCGCCAAAACGCCGGCGCGCCCGCCACTCGGCTGAACATCCGCCACACTCAGCTGGGTCGGCCAGGCAAAATTGGGTGTCACCGTGCCATCGCCGCAAACCGCCGTCACTGTCACCTCAAAGGGCAGTCCGGCCGCCAGCTTGGGGTCGCCGGCCGCAGTGGCGTTGTCAAGCGGGCTGGTGACCACGAAATGATCGGGCGCAAATACCACCGGCGCGGCCGTGCTGCCCGTCATCAGCAGTCCGGCGTCCTGGCTGGCCTCCTGTCCGTCGTATCGGGCATACAGATGAACCGAGCCGGCATCGGCGTAACGTAGCGACAGGGGCGCGGCGGCCTGAGCATTGAAAGACAGCGCAAGCGCCGTCCCGGGACTGGCCGTCGACAAGGTCTGGCCATTGAGGGCAAGAGAACGCGTCCCCGTTGCCGGTTCGGCATAGCCACTCCAGAAGCGGACATTGCGTGTCACATCGGCAAAACTGTCATCGCCCACACAAACGCTGGCATCATCATTTTTACGCACAGCCCGCAGCAGGCCCGCCACGGCGGTGCAGGAACGACCAGAAGGCGGCCCGTTACCGGTTAAGCTGTCGAACTCCAGCACAAAGCCGGCATCAGCAAAAAAAAGGGCGCAACTTTGCGTCGCTCCGATAAAACACCGCGTTGCCCCAACAACCTCCGGAGCCGAATTCACCAGCCCCAATTGCACCGTTTCAGCTGTGGTGTGCTTAAGTTTCAATTGCACTTCACCAGACGCTGGAAAGACCAGCGTTTGAATCCGGCCGTTCAGCCAGCCCAGATCCGGCAATGTCACCTGCACCGTCCCACTGAAGCGCTGACTGCAATCCGCATTGCCGCAGGCTCGCAGCGTAACCGTTTCGCTGGCGCAGGTCAGACCCTGTCCATCGTGAATGAACTCGAAATGGTCTGGCCCGGTAACGCAGGATGGGCAACTCCGCGAAGAGCCATCAGCGTTTTTGTGCTGCCTTTGATTGTTATAAGCCTTCGACAAATCAGCCGAACTCTCAACATCGTCCGTCATGGCGATTTCATCGATAACGCCATCAAAAAAGTTAGTAATGTTACCATTGCCCCAGTTCATTGCACCGATGACAAGGGGGCCCGTTGTTTTTTCACAGTATCCGGCATAGTTGGTTACTGACGAAGTGCCTGTGGCGGCCCCGTCGAAGTACATTGAGACCTGAAGTGTCCCACTGAAGGAATTTCTAGCCGTAATCGCGAACGCATGCCACTGCCCATTGGCAACACCGGCGGCCACGGTAAAGGTCGAGGCACCACCATAGCGATTCCAGATGGAAACCTTCAGAGCACCCCCCTCAACAAACACGCGATATTCGCGCGAATCACTGGAATCCCCGGCCTTGCACAACAATGTCCCGTTTCCGCTGGTCTTGAACCAACCCGCCAAGGTCATCTTCCCATCGCTAAACAGTGACACATTACTCAACGGAGAGATATCCGGATGATCTGGTGCTTCGAGATAATAGCGCACCCCATACCAGGCATTGTTGGGGTCGGCATTATAGCCTTCGCCCCGGAAACGCCGCCCCGCACAGACAACATAACTGGCGGGGTCAAACACATAGGCGGCGTACAAACCATCACTGTTACCCGCCGCATGGAGGCGGGTGGCATGGTTGGCCGTAGCGCTGCTATCTGCCAACACCTCGCTCCTGTTGCACTCATCCAGATGATATTCCATAACCGTCTTGCACCCCGGCAACAAAACCGTCAGGCCGACCAGCAGCCACAGCAACAACATGCGGTTACTCAACAGCATCCTCCTCCACCTCCTTCACCTCATACACCGTCACCTGCAACTCGCGCGACACATAGTCGGGGTTGGCCACTGTCAGTCCAACCGGGGAGGCCGTCGCGGTAATGTGGTAAATGCGCACCGATTGCACCCCTTCGCTGTACGGGCTGTCGCCAGGCTCATCGATGGACACCACAACACCGCAGCCCGTGTCGGCCACGTCAAAGGTGGCGCCAACGGCCACGCCGTCGGCAACGCGCTTAATTCCCCACTCCAGCCCGGCCCGCGCCGCTTGGTAGGCGCGCGCCTGCAGCAGCGCCTGGGTACTGGTGGCCTGCTGCACCGTGCCAAGGGTCACCATGTACGCACCCAGCAATCCCAGCACCACCAGCACGAAGATGGCCTGCACCAGGGTGAAACCCCGCTGGTTGGTTTCAACACCGATCCGTTGACGGCTCCTGTTCATGGCGCGTTATCCACATGGGTCTGCTGCAACAAGCGGATGCGCTCGCCACCCTCTTGCAGCACCATCTCGACCGTCACCAACCCGGCGCGGCTGGACAAGCCGGCATCGTAGGTAAAAAGAACGTTTTCCATTTTCTGTGCCACCAGCACGCCGGCACTGGAGTTCGGCGGGCCGGGGCTGTTATCAACGACATAGCCGGCGTAGCGCCGCAGCTGGCCGGCCTCGAAACGGTAACTGATCGCTTCATCCACAATAAAAAAGCGCTGGTAGGGAGAAGAAAGAGGATACTGATGCGACGCCTGCAACACCAGGTGACGGCTGTCGGAGGCAGCCAAATTCAGTGGAGCCGCGTTGTCGCCGGTGTAGGCGTTGGCCTGCGCCCCGGTTGGCGTCAAATTGTACAGTACCACCAGCTGTCCGTCACGAAGGTCGCCAAAATGCTGCAAGCCACCCACCACATCGAAGCTGTTGTCCGGCGTCGTAAAGTCCAACACATCGCCCGTACCCGTCGCAGAAGGCAAGCGCCGATAGCGCCCACCATCCACCACATGAAGCATTTCAACCCCTCTGCCACCATCAAAGACACGCACGCTGTTGGGCAGAGCGGCGCGGATGTCGCGCTGCATGCGGCGCAGGGCCATCTCGGCCTGATCAACCAGTTCGGCGCGGCGGCGCAAATCGACATAGCCTTCGATGGGTCGGCTGATGAACAGGCCGCCCATTGCCGCCAGAATGCCGATGATGACCAATGTCACCACCAGTTCCACCAGGGTAAAGCCGCTCGGCTTGCCGCGGGCGCGCATCAGTCATCCGTCCGGTAGCCGGTGAGGCTCAGATCGACACCGGCGGAATGGCTGACCCGTACGCGGATTTTTCTGGCGGGAACCTCACTGCCGGACGGACCGAGATTTTCATCGGCCACGCTCACCCGCACGCGGTAATCCGTCAGACCGACAAGGGCAACGCCCTGCCGGTCGCGCGCGCCGCCATCGTCAAGGCCGTGGTAATCATTCACATCATCGAAGTCAGCGCGGCCAGCTTCCGTGGCGCCGCCAGGATCGTCAAAGGACTGCAGCAGAATCTCTTCAAGATACGCCTCGGCAATGGCAAGCGCCTGATGCTGAATCATGGGATCGGCGCTGCGGCTGGTGGTGAAATGCATCACCGCAAGCACACCGAGCAGAGCGATGCTGATGATGACCATGGCGACAATGAGTTCCACCAGGGTCACACCCGCGCTGGAGCGCCAGACGCGCATTAATTCACCTCCAGGCAGCCGGTTTCGCGCCAGACGCCGATATGAAAATCGCCATGGCCGATGTTGTCAAAGCGCTGCAGAGCGGGATCGGCACCGGAGACTGCCGCGCGACCAAGAGCGTCGAAACGAAGGATTTGAGGTGTGAGCACAACCGGGGACGCTTCACTGCTGGAAAAGTTGCCGCCCGCCGGATGCGCTACCGGGGTGCCATCGGCGTACTGGAGGCTGAACCCGCCAGCATCAATCACCAGCACAACAGCGGTGCCACTCGCCACGGCCCGCTTGTGAGCATAGCGCAGGGCGCTGACCAGTTCGTCCCTGAAGGCGATTTCTTCATAATCCTGCAGCTCGAAAAAACGCGGCGCGGCCACGGCGGCCAGAATGCCCAGCAGCACCAGAACCACCACCAGTTCCACCAGGGTAAACCCGTTTGCCTGCTGTCGACTGCAACCCATGGGAAGATTCCATAAAAGATCAAGTCGCGCTGATGACATCATGCGCAGTCAGCGTAAAAAAGGCCGGCAGGTTGCGAAGACTGCCGGCCGGGTAAGATCAGAAATTCCAGCTGTAGGTCTGCGCCGGCGCCAGCAGCAGGCCCGCCGTCGGGCCGGGGCCATCGAGCACCCCGTCGTTATCCACCCGGGCGATGCGAAAGCGCAGTTTCTTCGGCGCGGCGCCACTGCCACCGCTGATGACATCATCGTTTTTGAACACATACACCACTTCGTGGTTGTCGGCGTCATCGTACCAGTAACCGCGCTGTTCGCTACCGGCGATAATGCCCAGATAGGTTTCGGGCTTCTCCAGCAGCAGATCGTCCATCGGGTAGAGCCGCTCGCCGGCGGTGCCGCCCGTCGAGGCCCACAGGGACAGATCGGCCCCGGTGCTCAAGCCCTGGGCCATGCGCAACGACAGGGCGCTGCGCAAACTGCCCAGTACACCCTTCACCGCCGAGGCCTCGGCCTGCTTGGTGACCTCGATGAACTTGGGCACCGCCACCGCCGCCAGCAGGGACAACACCACCAGCACCACAACCAGTTCGATCAGGGTGAAACCCTTGGCGTCACGCATAGTTAAAACCTGACACAATTAGGGGGCAACGGCTGAAACAGTCGGCCGAGTAGTAGCAGTTGCTTCAGTATAAGTAAAACTATAGGCTCCATAGGTGACAGTAAGCACCGTTTCTGTCGATGTTGCCAAGAAGTCATCCGCATCGGTGGCTTCAATTGTGAGATTATCCAGATCAACCAGAGCCGTCAAATTTGCAGTGCTTGCCTCAGGATAACCAAAAGCCAGATCAACAGTCGCACCATCGACTGTTATTGAAGTGGCCGTACCACCACCAGCCAGATACTTTCCATGCGCCATCATCACAGCGGATTTCAATGATCCACGAATACCATTAAGAACTCCTCTCTTCGCTTCACCCTGCATATCCACGAACTTCGGCACTGCCACGGCAGCGAGTATTCCCAGAATCACGATCACGACGATCAGCTCGATCAGGGTAAAGCCTTTCTGGTTGTTCATTGTGTTCTCCTGTGGGATTGGGGTTGAATCTTCTCTTTGGCAACATCTGTTCATATCGGCCGAAAACGCCGAGAACTTGACCCTCAACCGCGCATGGCGCTGCTGAGATTCCACATGGGCAGGAACACGCCCAGGGCCAGCACCAGCACCATGGCACCGATGATGATGATCAGCACCGGCTCGATGGCGCTGGTGAGGTTTTTCAGTTCGTAGGCCACCTCGCGTTCGTAAAAACCGGCCACCTCCAGCAGCATGCTGTCCACCGAGCCCGATTCCTCGCCCACCGCCAGCATCTGCAGCACCAGCGGGGTGAAGATGGCGCTGGCGGCGGCGCTGCGGGTCAGGGTTTCGCCGCGTTCGAGCTGATTGCGCATGCCTTCGAGTTTTTCACCCAGATAGCGGTTGTCAATGGCACGGGCGGTATAGGCCAGCGCCTGCACCAGCGGTACGCCACTGCCGTAGCCCATGGCGAAGGCGCGGGCAAAACGTGCCAGGGTGGCACGGCGCAGAATGGAGCCCACCAGCGGCAGGCGCAGCTTGAGCCGATCCCACCGACGCTCGCCTCTGACGGTGCGCAGGTAGCGGCGCAGCAGCAACGATCCCAGCAGCAGCCCGCCGGCGATATATGGCCACCAGTCGCGGGCAAAGTGCGACACCGCCATGATGATGCGCGTGGCCAGAGGCAGCTGGGCGCCGAAGCTGGCGAACACCTTCTCAAACGCCGGAATCACGAACAGGGTAAGAATGCTGATGGCGATGGCGATGGCGACAAGGACAAAGGTCGGGTAACGCAGCGCCGCTTTGATCTGTTCGCGGGTCTGTTTTTCAAACTCCAGATATTGCGCCAGCTGCTCGAAGGCCTGTTCCAGAGTACCACTGTTTTCGCCCACCTGCACCATGCGGGTCAGCAGCGGCGGAAACACCTCGGGAAAGGCCGCCAGGGCGCTGGAAAGTTCACGGCCGGATTCAAGACCGTCGATCACCCCCTGCAGGGCCTGGCGCAGACGCGGGTTGCGGCTCGATTCCATCAGGCCGCGCAACGCCCGCAGCATGGGTACGCCGGCGCGGGTGAGGGCGTACATCTGACGGCAGAACAGAATCAGATCCTCGCTGCGGACGCGCCGCTGGAACGGCCTGCCCGTGGCACTGCGTTCGGTGCGGCCGGCACGACTCGCGGCTTCGGCAATGCGTACCGGTGTCAGACCGTTTTCCACCAGCTGGGCCGCCACCGCAGCTGGACTGGCCAGTTCGATCTCACCCTGCACCAGCTGACCGGCCCGACGGGCGCTGTAATGGTACAGCGGCATGCTCAGTTCTCCTCCACCTGACCGGCGATACGGATCACCTCGGCCAGACTGGTAAGCCCCTGGCGGGCGTAGCCCAGAGCACAATGGGCCAGGGGCACGAAGGCCTTCTGCTGCCGGGCGGCGCCAGCGAAGGCGGCACTGTCGCCGCGCCGCAGGGCGTCGGCCAGTTCATAACCGATCTCCAGCAGTTCAAAGACGCCAATGCGGCCATGGTAGCCGGTATTGTTGCACTGGCTGCAACCGCGGCCATGGCGCAGGCCGCTGACTGTCGGAGGGTCAATGCCCTGGCCCTGCAACCAGCTGAGCTGCTGCGCGTCGGGCTCGGCCGGTTCGCTGCAACTGCCGCAGATCCGCCGCACCAGCCGCTGGGCCAGCACGGCCCGCAGCGAACTGGCCACCACATAACCCGCGGCGCCCATGTCAAGCAGACGCAAAGCGGTGCTGACGGCATCGTTGGTGTGCAGGGTCGACAACACCAGGTGACCGGTCATGGCGGCCCGCAGACCGATTTCAGCCGTTTCCTTGTCGCGCATCTCACCCACCATCACGATATCGGGGTCTTGGCGCAAGGCGGTGCGCAGTACGCTGGCAAAGGTCAGACCGACCTTGAGATTGACCTGCACCTGATTGATGCGCGGCAGGCGGTATTCCACCGGATCTTCAACGGTGATGATCTTCTTCTGTGCCGTGTTGAGTTCGTTGAGGGCACCGTACAGGGTGGTGGTCTTGCCGCTGCCGGTGGGACCGGTCACCAGAATCAGCCCATGAGGATGCTGAATATAGCGCCGGAAACGGCCCAGCAACGCGGCAGGCATGCCGATCTGATCAAGACTGAGCAGGCCGCCGGACTGATCGAGCAGACGCATGACCACCGATTCGCCATACTGCAGCGGCATGGTCGACAGACGCACGTCGATACTCTTGTTCTTGACGCGGATATTGAAGCGGCCATCCTGCGGCAGGCGCCGCTCGGAGATATCGAGGCCGCTCATCAGCTTCAGCCGCGAGACCAGCGCGCCGGCAATGCGCTTCTCCTTCATCACCTGCTCGTGCAACACGCCGTCGATACGCTGACGCAGACGCAGCACCGCTTCGTCCGGCTCGATATGGATGTCCGAGGCGCCCACCTGCACCGCATCCTCGAACAGGGTCTGCAGCAACCGCACCACCGGCGCGTCTTCCAGCTGGCTGTCGGGCAACAGATCGGCCAGATCGAAATCGGTTTGGGCCAGCTCCTCGCCCAGTTCCTCGGCGATGGTCTTGATCTCGTCGGTGCGGCGATAAACACTGTCGAGAGCACGCAGCAGCTCGGCCTCGCGCACCACCGCCGGGCGGATATTTTCCTGGATGCGGCTGACCAGCTTGTCGAGCGCGAAAATATCCGTCGGATCGGCCATGCCCAGCAGCAGGCCGTCGGCGTTGCGCGCCAGTGCCAGCACGCGGAAACGACGCGCCAGGGTTTCCGGCACGATTTTCACCAGAGCAGGATCGAACTGGAAATGACTCAGATCGACAAAGGGAATGCCCAGCTGACGCGACAGGAAGGCCAGCAGCTCATCCTCGCTGATCAGCTGCATCTCCACCAGGGTATGGCCCAGCTTGTGGCCGGTGGCTTTCTGGGCCTGCAGGGCCAGCTGCAACTGGTCATCGCTGATGATGCCCTCGGACACCAGCAGATCGCCGATTCGGATTTTCTTTAAAATGGCCATTATTCCACCTGAGCCAAAAGCAGCCGGCAAAAAATTATGGTCCTCTGCGGAACCCCGGCTGGAAACACCTTACCGGCCACCCACGTCCTCCACCGGCGCCAGCACCTTCAGCTGCTGCCGAGCATAGGCGGCCGCGGCCGCCGGCAGCTGACGCCAGGCCAGAGCCTGCCGGTAGCTGTGACGGGCCGCCGACAGCTCGCCCTGCTGCTGCTGGCTGATGGCCAGGCCCAGCCACCAGTCACCGCGCTCACCGTCAAAGGCGCACAGCTGACGGTAAAGAGCGCTGGCCGCGGCGCTTTGCCCCAGTTGCTGGGCCAGCGCCGCCTGCAGGGCGTAAAAATCGGGTTGCTGCTCCAGCGCCGGCGGCTGCGGCCGGGCCAGCACGGCCTGTGCCGCCGCCGGCTGGCCGACATCAGCCAACAGGCGCGCCTGCAGCAGATGCAGCGCCACCTCCTGTGGTGCCAGCGCCGTGGCCCGCTGCAGCGCGGGCAACGCTGTCAGCGGCTGCTGCCGGGCTGTCTGCAGCGCCACCAACGTCTGCAACAGCCGCAGATCCGTCGGTGCCTGATTCAGCGCCTGATCCAGCACATGGCTGGCCGTCGCCAGTTCACCCTGCTGCCAGGCCTGACGGGCCCGATAGAGCCATGTAGCCGTGGTCGGCGCTTTCGGCTGAGACTGCAGCTGTAGCGGCGCAGGCAGCGCACTGGCCACAGGTGCCGCGGGAAGGGACCGGGCCGGAGCGATCGCCACAGGAGCCGGAGCCGATGCTGTTGCCGGAACCGGCACAGCAGCCACCACAGCGGCCTGCGGCATTGCCACGGGATAAGCCTCTGCCGGCTCAGGCCTGGGCTCAACCGGCAACGGCGATGGCGACCCAGCCGCCCTGGGCGGGGCAACGTCCGCCGCGCCATCCGGCGCATCCGCACCCTGTGCTGCGGGAACTGCGGGTCTGTGCGGCACCTTCTGGGTCAGCACCTGAGATGATGGCGGCGGCAGCGGCGGCCGCAACCCAAGGCCCAGCAACAGACCGCCGGCCAGCCCCAGCAGCACCAGAACCAGTGCCAGACCAATCGGCCACCAGCGCCGGCGGCGGCCTGACAGCGGAGCGGCGCTTGCCGGCGAGGCCGGTCGCCGTGCCTCCAGATCACGCAGCATCTGGTTGATCAGACTCACAGCGCCCCCCGCAGGCGTTGCCCGGCCCAGAAGCACAGACCACAGAGCAGCACCACAGCCAAACACAGCAGCAAGCGCTGCCACAGCGGCAGCGGCCGGCGCACCCCCTCGGTATCGACAATCGCGGCCAGGGCCTGACGCCGGCCAACCTGTGTCAGGCCGGCACCGTAGCTGGCCAGCAAGGACTTGTGGGCCAGAATGTTGACCAAGCGCGGCACACCGCCACTGGCACGGAACAGCAGCCGCAAGGCAGCGGGACGAAACAGGGCCGCGCCCCGCTGCCCGGCCAGATGCAGCCGGTGCCGCACATAACCACAGAAGGTGGGATAATCCATCGGCTGCAGAACGTAGGAAAACCCGATACGCTGGCGCAACTGGCGCAGGGCCTTGCCCGCCAGGCGCTCGTCCAGTTCCGGCTGGGCGAACAGCACAATCTGCAGCAGCTTGCGTTTTTCGGTTTCGACATTGCTCAGCAGCCGCAAGGCTTCGAGACTGGCGTCCGGCATCGACTGGGCCTCGTCGACACAGACCACCACCCTCTGACCCGCCGCCCGCAGGGCAATCAGGTGCTGCTGCAAGGCTTCGACCAGCCCGGCGGCCTGACCGTCGCTGGCCGGCAGGCCAAGTTCGCTGGCCACGCTGGCATAGAGTTGCGCCGGGGTCAGCAGCGGATTGGGCAGATAGGCCGTCGTCACGCGGCCGTCGGCCTCCAGCTCGGCCAGCAGCTTGCGGCACAGCAGGGTCTTGCCGGTCCCCACCTCACCGCTGATCTTGACCAGACCCTCGTCATGGGACAAGGCCACCAGCAGCACGTTCAGTGCTTCCTGACTCGACAGGGTCTGGTAATAGAATCCGGTGTCGGGCGTCAGGGCAAAGGGCGCTTCACGCAGCCCGAAATGGTCGCCATAACACAGGCGGGCGGCCGCTGCCTGCGCCATCAACGCGCTCCGGGCAGCAACCGCTGCAGGCGAACGCGGCTGTCCTGCAGATCGTCATGCCAGCCCCGGGCATCTTCAACCACCTGAGGCCGCAACAAAATCACCAGTTCGCTTTTGACCAGTTCTTCCTTCTGGTGGCGGAACAGGTGGCCCAACAGGGGCACTTCGGCCAGAAAGGGTACACCGGCCCGATTTTGCACCAGCCGGTTTTTCATCAGGCCACCGATCACCACCACCTGGCCGCTGCGGGCGTGGACGATGGTGTCGGATTCCCGCACACTGCTGAAGGCCAGTGGCAGGGTCTGTTCCTGCCCGGCCACGGTAATGACCTTGGTCTGATCAACCACCTCGCTGACGGTGGGATGAACATGCAGGGTAACGCTGCCGCTGGCACCGATCTGCGGGGTGACATCCAGCGCGATGCCGGAGAAAAACGGCGTCAGGGTGATATCCGGCGTGGTCGTGGTGGTGGTGCCGGTCACGGTATCGCTCGAAACATCGGTGACAAAAAACTCGTCGGTGCCAACCTTGATCACCGCCTTCTGGTTATTGACCGTGGCCACCCGCGGGCTGGAGAGCACCTGCACGTCGCCCTGGCTGCGCACCGCTTCGATAAAGGCTTCGAAATCATCAAAACGCAGCACGGCACTGAACACGCCGCCAAAGGCCGAGCTGACCAGACCATCGACAGGCAGTCCCGTGGGATTGGTCTGCGGCGCAAAGATCACCGGCGCGCCGGCAATCTCGCTCTGGCCCTTGGCCAGGCTGGTACCACCGCCCACCTGGCCGATGCGGGCCAGATTCTGGCCGTTGTGAACCAGCGAGCCCCAGTTGATGCCGGTCTGGTAGCCTTCGCTGAGTTCGACCTCCAGAATCTTGGCTTCCAGAATCACCTGGCGCTGCAGGCTGCCCTGGGTCTGCTGCAGATAATCGGCCACCAGTGCCAGCTGACGCGGGCGCGCCCGCACCACCACCAGTCCGGCATGGGGCTGCACCACCACCGAGGCGCCGTCCTCGCCGGCCAGCAACGCCTCCAGGGTCTGCTGCAGCACTGGCCAGAAATCGGCCTCGCTGTGGGTATCGATCCGGCTGCCGCTTTGGCTTTCACCAGATTCGGCATAGGGATCGCTGCCGCTGTCACTGGTGTTGTCCGAGCGGCGGCTCTCCTCACTCACCTGCCCCGAGCTGACACGGGTCTGGGAGAAACCGATACGGCGCAGGGTCAGATAGTCGATCTGGAAGATGCGCGTCTGCGGGCGGTCGGGCAGAACCTGGTAGCCACCGGGAATCGGCCGGTATTCATAACCATAGAGCTGACTGACCAGTTCAAGGGTCTCCTCCAGGGTCACCTGCTGCAGATGCAGGCTGATATCGCCCTCCAGTGCCGGATGTACCACCATGTTGGCGCCCGTGTCGGCGGCCAGGGCAGCAAAGAAGCTGCGCGCCGGCACCTGCTCGGCGGCCACGTCAAACCGCGGAGCAGCCAGGGCCTCGGCCTGGGGCAAGGGCGGCAGCAAAGCCTGGCGCACCGCCTCCGGCAAGGCCGCCGGCGCGGCCGCAGCGGTCGCGGCCGGATCTTCGGCCAGACTCTGCTCCAGCAGCGTCTGGCGCTGGGGCTGTTCACGCCAGGCCGGGGTGCAGGCGGTCAGCCCCAACAGCACGAGCAACAGGCCAACAACGCGCCACCGGCCACGGCGCTGACGATCGGAAACGACAGGGCAAGCTGGATGCATGGCGTTCACTTTTCCTTTGTCGGGCGGCCGGTTGGCCGGGTTGCGGTTTCGGGATGCAGACGCAGCCACCAGCGGCGACCCTCGCGCCGCAGCCAGACCCCGTTCTGGTCAATCCGTTCAAGCTGGTAGCCAGCGACAGAAGCACCAACCGCCACCGGCCCGCCATCAAACAGAGCCAGCCGGCCACGTGGCGAATGCAGCAGTGCCCGCAGTTGCGGCAGCGCCTCGACGGCCGGTGTCGCTGACGGCGGAGCACTCTGCGGCGGCGGCCGCATGGGATCATACAGCGAAACCGCCAGGGTGCCCGCCGGTGCCAGCAGCAAAATCAGCAGGCTGGCACCAACCAACCGCCCGGTCACGCCACTCATGGTCGCTCCTCCATGGCCGGTGCGGCCAACAGCAGCCACTCCGGCGTCAGGCTCAGGGTCACCAGCTGCAGCTCGGCCTGCAGCGCACCCGCCGGGCAGGCCGGCTGCGTCGCGTCCGGCGCGGCCGCAATCTCGCGGACAAAGCGCACCTGTTCGATCAGCACCTGCTGCGGCAGGGCTTCGAGCTGGCGCACATAGGCCAGCAGCGCCAGATAATCCCCGCACATCTGAAGCTGCAGGGGATGACGGTACAAAACCTCCTGGCTGCCCTCTGCCGGCGCGGCGGGCAGCTGCAGCGGCGCGACCGGCCGGGTAACCAGCTGCCGCAGGCGCAGATCCGGCCGCTGCAACAGCAGCTGGCGCACCAATGCCGGCATCTGTGCCGGCTCGACCAGTCCGGCCAGCTGGCCGTCAAAGCGGCTGTCAATCTGTTGCAACTGCCGCTGCAGGCGCTGCAGTTCAGCGCGCGACGCGGCATCAGGGTCTTCCCCGAGCTGAGCCTCAATGGCCGCCAGCTGCTGGCGGATTTCGCCGTTGGCCGTTCGCAGCTGCGTCAGCTGGCCCTGCAGCAACCGCTGACGCTGCAGTCCCGGCAGCACCAGCAGTTGCGCCAGCAGCACCAGCGGCACCAGCAGGACCGCTGTCGCCACCAGTACCTGCTCACGCCGGCTCAGCTGGCCATACCAGGCGGTCAGACGCGCGCCAACGGCGGTCCATTTCATGGCGCCTCCTCGCCAGCCTGGCTGGCCAGCACGAAGCGATAACGGCCATCGTCCTGCCGCTGCAGCTGTAGATGATTGAAATGACGGCCAGCCAGTTCCGGCTGGCGGGTCAGCAGGCTGACCATCTCCGTTACCGCCGCCGCTGTGGCGGCTATCCCCTCAAGCTCGAAAAGCTGACCACCATCACGCAGCTGCAAGCGAGTCAGCCACAGCTGTGGCAGCGGCTGCCGCGCCAGGGCCTCCAGCACGGGCGCCAGCGGTGGGTGCTGCTGCCGAAAGCGTACCAGCAGATCCAGCAGTGGCTGACGGTCGTGCAACTGCTGACGCAGACCAGCAAGGCTCCGCAGCAGGGCCGCATCGGGCTGACGCTGCTGCAGTTGCAGGCCCAGGCGCGCCAACTGATCCTGCAGCTGCTGCTGCAGCTGCTGTTCGGCCACCAACTGCTGCCGCAGCAGCCGCTGCTGGCGCCCATGCACAGCCAGCGCGAGCAGGGCCAACACCAGCACCAACGGCAGCAGCAAACGCACCAGCCGCAACGCCAGCGACCGGCGACCTGGTCGCAGCGACGGATGATAGAGATTGATCTGCCGGTAGGGCGTCTCACTCATGACGTCTCCCGCAGAGCGCGCAAGGCCGCTGCCAGAGCGGTGAAACCAAAGGCGCACAGGGCCTCGTCCTCGGGCAGATCGGCCACATAGGACCGCAAGGGAATGAACAGGGTTTCGGGCGTGAGATAGCTGTTGAGATAGTCGATCAGGCCTGGCAGCGGCTGACGCAGGGGCGCCACCAGCACCCGGCTGACCGGCTGGCGGGTGATATGGCTTTCATAATAATCGAGACTGCGTTGCACCTCCAGCACCAAAGCATCGAGCATCTCCTGCTGGGCGGCAGAGATTTCAATGCCGTCGGTCACCGGCTCGGCCAGGGCGGTCAGTTCATCGAGTCCGATATTGAAACGCCGCGCCATGCACAGTTCACCGGCACGGCTGACCAGCACCAGACCGCTGCCGGGCCACAGGCACAACAACGCCACGCCGCGCTGACTCGATTGTTCATCGCGCAACAGTTCGCGCAGCACCAGTTCGGGAATATCGATGACCCGCAGATCCAGTCCGGCCTGATCACGCACCTGCGCCACCAACGGCCGCAAACGGGCACTCGAAGCCGCCACGGCAAAGGTGAGGGGCTGACCGGCGGCGGCCTGGTCGAAGGTCACTGCTTCGATGATGGCCTGTTCGGCCGGAAAATCGAACAGATCGCGCAGCTGCCAGCGCAACGCCTCGGACAGCTCATTATCGGGCACCTCGGGACGTTCGGTCTGAATCAGGTTATAGCTGCCCCGCGCCAACAGCAGCACCGTCGGCAAGCCGGCCGCCTGTCGCCGTTCGACACAGGCGCACAGCAACGCGCCCTGCTGTTCAGGCGGCCCCGCCAGCGCCTCCAGCCAACACAAACGTGCCCCTGCCGGCGTTTGTTCCACACAGGCCAGAGCCACACCATCGGCCATCAGGCTCAGGCCCAGAACGTGGCGGCCGTGCCTTCCTCGACGTTTCAGAAATCGCAGAATGACCTCCCTCGCTGCCCGTTAACGCTCGCCACCACCCGAGCGCTGGACAGAAGACACGGCTCGGCCCTCATGAAACCACGCCACAGGACGCATCATTAAAACAGCGAAGCGACATTTTTCAAGCGCGAAAACAAAAAATTACCCGTTATCGGTCTTGAGCAGGGTCTGAATCCGGCTGAAAAAATCCGCCGCCCGCACCGCCTGCTGCTGTGGATCGACCGGCGCAGGCTCCGCTGCCTGATTTTCGAGCAGCTCCGGCGGAATTTCCGCCAGAAAACGGCTGGGCACCTGGGGCTGCAGTCGGCCGTAACGGCGCCGCCGCGCTGCCCCCAGCAGCAGCAGACGCTCGCGCGCGCGGGTGATACCAACATAACACAGGCGGCGCTCCTCGCGCACATCGCCCCCCTCCTCCAGCACCTTGCCATGAGGCAGACTGCCCTCTTCGAGCCCCACCAGAAAAACGCAGGGAAACTCCAGCCCCTTGCTCGAATGCAGACTCATCAGCACCACGGCATCCTGCTTGAGCTTCTCCTCCTTGCTGCCGCGCACCGGTTCATCGCGGTCGAGCAGGGAAACCTTTTCAAGAAAACCCTCCAGGGTGGCCACGCCCTCGCGCTCGACATAGGCCGACAGGGCGTTGAACACCTCGTGCAGGTTGTCGATGCGGCGGCGCGCCTGTTTCGGATCTTCGGCCTGGCGGCACAGCTCATCCTCGAAGCCGATTTCTGCAAACAGGGCCTGGGCATCAGGCACCAGTTGGCCGCCCCGGCCAAGCAGGCGCCGGTACCGCTGCAGCAGGCTGACAAAATCATGCACGGCCTGTGCCACCTTGTCTCCCAGATGGTCAGGCAGATCCGGCCGCTGCAGCACCTGCCAGAGAGATTGCTGCCATTCAAGGGACAGCCCGATGAGTTTTTCGGCGCTCTGCTCGCCGATGCCCCGCCGTGGATAGTTGAGGATACGCAGCAGATTGACCTCGTCGAGGGGGTTGGCCAGCACCTTGAAATAGGCCAGGGCGTCACGCACCTCCTTGCGGTCAAAAAACTGCTGGCCGCCAATCAGCACATAGGGAATATTTTCATAGCGCAGCTGTTCCTCGAAGGCACGCGACTGACCATTGGTGCGATACAGAATCGCAAAATCGCGATAGGTCCGCTGGTGGGCATAGCGTTCCTGGTGAATGGTCTCGACCACTGCCATGGCCTCGTCCTCGCCATCATCACACAGCCGGTAAACCACCGGCGCCCCAGGTGCGCCGGCACTCCACAGCCGCTTGTCGTGACGGTCAGGATTGTGGCGGATCAAGGCGTTGGCCACCGCCAGAATCCGGCCGCTGGAGCGGTAGTTCTGTTCCAGCTTGATGATACAGGCACCGGGAAAATCACGACCGAAATCAAGAATGTTTCCGGCCACGGCACCGCGCCAGCCGTAGATCGACTGATCATCGTCGCCCACCACGCACAGATTGCCGTGTTCGGCACAGAGTTCGCGCAACAGTTGGTACTGCACGGCATTGGTGTCCTGGTATTCGTCAACCAGCACATAGCGCAGCTGCTGCCGGTAATGGCGCGCCACGTCCGGCGCCTGTTCGAACAGCTGCAGCGTCAGCAGCAGGATGTCGTCGAAATCGATGACATTACAGGCCTTGAGGGCCTGCTGGTAGCGCGGATAGAGCTGCGCGGTCAGGGCATCAACGGGATCATCGATCCGGGGTAGAAACTGGGCCGGCCGCTGCAACTCGTTCTTGGCCCGGCCGATGCGCGCCAGCACCTGTTCAGCAATGCTGGCGGCGCAGCCCGGCTGGTGCCGCGCCAGCAGATCGCGTACCAGCCGCAGTTGGTCTCCGGTGGCGAAAATGGAGAAATTGGTCTTGTAGCCCAGCCGGTCGATGTGCTGGCGCAGCATGCGTACTCCCAGGGAATGGAAGGTGGCAACAATCAGCCCCTTGGCCGCCGTGCGGCCCACCTGATCGATTACCCGCTCGCGCATCTCGCGTGCCGCCTTGTTGGTGAAGGTCAGGGCCACAATCTGCTCGGCCGGCACGTCGCGCAGCAGAGCGGCGATGCGGCGGGTGATGACGCGGGTCTTGCCGCTGCCAGCGCCGGCCAGCACCAGCAGAGCGCCTTGCCGATGCGCGACGGCCTGCTGCTGCTGCGGATTAAGCGGCATGGCTCGCAACGTTCGACCGAAGCCGGAAATATCTTTCCGACCAACAGATCGCCTCTTGCATTGTTTTGCCGTCTTGCAGTATCTTCGCCGCCATGTCTCGCGTCCTTCTTCTCATGATCAGTCTGCTGTGGGCCTCCCTGGTGTTTGTCTCCTGGGAAGGCACCGCCGACAGCGGTCCGGTGACCCCGGCCAGCGCCGTTCAGCGGTAACGGCAACGGCAGCCTTGCAGGCTGCCGCGACGGGCCATTTCCTGCTCAATGGCATTGAGCACCTCCCACTTGTTCAGCGACCACAACGGCGCCAGCAGCGTCTCGCGCGGGCCATCGCCGGTCAGGCGCTGAATCAGCGTATCCGGCTGCAGCCGTTCGAGAAAATCCACCGCCAGCTGCACATAGGCCTCCTGTTCCAGCACCCGGATCGCACCCTGATCATACAGATCACCCAGCGCTGTGCCGCGCAGCACATGCAGCAGATGAATCTTGATGCCATCGACATGCAATCGGGCCATTTCATCGGCCAGCTGCAGCATCTCGTCCCGACTCTCCCCCGGCAGCCCCAGAATCACATGCACGCACAGCCGCACGCCATAGCGGCGGACGCGCGCCACAGCATCGAGAAAACAGCCATAATCGTGGCCACGCCGCAAAAACGCCAGCGTCCGGTCATGACAGCTTTGCAAACCCAGTTCCAGCCACAGGTCGGTGCGCCGCTGCAGTTCGGCCAACAGCGCCAGCACCGGCTCAGCCACGCAATCGGGCCGGGTACCGATAGCCAGACCAACCACATCGGCCACCGCCAGAGCCTCCTCATAGCAGTGACGCAGCCTCTCAACCGGACCGAAGGTGTTACTGAATGGCTGGAAATAGGCAATAAAGCGGCTGGCGCGGTACTTGCGCCGCATCACCTCCTTGCCCTGTTCGAGTTGACCGGCAATCGACAGGCGCCGGGCGATACCACTGGCGCCCGAACCCTGCGGGTCACAAAACAGGCAGCCCGGCTGCTGGCGGCTGCCGCCGCGATTGGGGCAGGCAAAGCCGGCGTCGATGGAAATCTTGTGTACCCGGCAACCGAACTGCTGCTTGAGGGCTTCGGAGTACAGGCGGTAGGGCTTGGTCATCGGCTGGGACGATCCTGGACAAGGGAGGCCAAAGCCGACCGGCTATTTTAGTTGCCGGCCAGCCGATCGAGATAATCCTGCCATTCACAGGGCAGCAGATCCTGTTTTTTGCTGTTGCAGGCCTTACAGGCCGGCACACAGTTGCCGCGCGTACTGCGACCGCCGCGCACCAGCGGCACAATGTGATCCAGCGTCAGCTCTGCCGGCGGCACCTGGGCGCCGCAATAATGACAGCGGCCACTGGCAATGCGGTTTTTCCACCAGGCGCTTTTACGCAATTCGCGGGCCTTGTCACGCTCGCGCCGCAACTGCTCCGGCGCCACCTCCATCCCTTCCATCTTCTTGCATCCTTTCCACTCGGTCGCGCACGGCATTGCAGATTGCCGGCAACTGTGGCATCAATGGCAACGCCGCAGCGGAAATTGCGGGCCAGCAGGCCAGCAGGCGGCCCACTTTTTGTTTGCCTTGCCATGGATTCGCCATGAAAATCCTCATTGTCGGTGCCGGCCAGGTCGGCTACTTCCTGTGTGAACGGCTCAGCCATGAAGGGCACGAGGTCGTTCTCATCGACCGCGACGAAACCCATCTGCGCCGCGCTCAGGATCGCCTTAATGTGCTCGGCCTGCTCGGCAACGGCGCCAGTGCTGAAATCCTTGAGCAGGCCGATATCCGCCAGACCGACATCTTCATCGCCGTCACCGATCTCGACGAGGTCAACATCCTCGCCTGTCTGCTGGCACGCGAGTACGAGGTCAGAACCCGCATCGCCCGTGTCCGCAGCATTGAATACCGCAGCCATGGCGCGGTGCTGTCGAAGGAGAAGCTCGGCATTGATCTGCTGATCAACCCGGCCGACGAGGTCGCCGACGAAATGGTCAAGATCGCCAGCCGCAGCGGCGCCTTTGACGTTGCCGAATTCGTCGAGGGCAAGATCCAGTTCCTCGGCTACCACATGACCAAAGACAGCCCGCTGTGCGGCCTGACCCTGCGTGAACTGGGCGAACTGCGCGGCATGTACCGCTTCGTCGTCGCCGCTATCGGCCGGCGCGACAAGACCATCATCCCGCGCGGTGACGACGGCATCGAAGCCGGTGATGATCTGTATCTCTTCGCTCACGAACAGGATCTGCCGGCCATCCAATACCTGTTGCAAGGCAAGACCAGCCGCAGCCGGCGCGGACCACGCGTGTTCGTCCTCGGTGGCGGCCAGGTCGGTCAGCGGGTGGCCTTACAGCTGGAAGAGCAGGGCTGCGACATCCGCCTGATCGACCGCGATCCGCTGCGCTGCCAGCAATTGGCGGCACGGCTGAAAAAAACCATCGTGCTCCAGGCCAGTGGCACGGACATTCACGCCCTGCTGGAAGAAGGCCTGGAACAGGCCGACGTGCTCATCACCACCACCGAACGCGATGAAACCAATATTCTCTGCGCCCTGCTCTACAAACAACACTGTCAGGGCCGCGCGCTGGCGCTGGTCAACAAGCCCGAGTTGCTGACGCTGGCCCCGAGTCTGGGTATCGACGCCTGCATCTCGCCCCGCCTGGCAGCGGCCGGTGCCATCCTTAAATACGTCCGCCGCGGCGGCGTGGTATCGCTGGCCACCATTGAGGGCAGCAACGCCGAAGCCATGGAGATCGTCGTACGGGAAGGCAACCGCCACTGCGAGGTTCCGCTTAAAAAACTCGATTTTCCCGCAAATGCCATCATCGGTGCGATCGTCCGTGGCGATCACTACGAAATCGCCAGCGGCGATTCGGTACTCCGGGCCGGCGACCGTGTGGTCGTCTTCGCCCTGCCCGAGGCCCAGTCCCGCGTTGACAGGTTCTTCGCCTGATGCGCGCCACCGACGTTCTGCACATTCTCGGCGGCCTGCTGCTGTTTCTGGCTGGAGCGCTGCTACTGCCGCTGCCCGTGGCACTGTGGTTCGACGACGGCGCTGCCGGCGCCTTTTTGCTGTCGGCCCTGATCAGCCTGGTGGCCGGGCTGGCACTGCTCAAGGGCTTTGCCGGCAGCCGGGAGCTGGGACTGCGTGAAGGGTTTGCCGTAGTCAGCTTCGGCTGGCTGCTCTACGCCCTGTTCGGCGCCCTGCCCTATCTGCTCAGCGGTGCCATTCCAGCACCGGTGGACGCGATATTCGAGACCATGAGCGGCTTCACCACCACCGGCTCAACCATCCTCAGCCGCATCGAACCCCTGCCCCGCAGCGTGCTGTTCTGGCGCGCCCTGACCCACTGGCTCGGCGGCATGGGCATCATCGTGCTGAGCCTTGCCATCCTGCCGCTGCTCGGTGTTGGCGGCATGCAACTGTTTCAGGCCGAGGTGCCTGGCCCAACCGCCGACCGCCTCAAACCACGCATCCAGGACACCGCCAAGCTACTGTGGGGGGTTTATGTACTGCTCACCGCCGCCGAGGTGGTGCTGCTGATGGCGGGGGGCATGAACACCTTCGACGCCGTCTGTCACGCCTTCGCCACCCTGGCCACCGGCGGTTTTTCCACCCGTGACGCATCGGTCGCCGCCTATGACAGTGCCTATATCGACGCGGTCATCACCCTGTTCATGTTCCTTGCCGGGGTCAACTTCTCCCTGCACTACTATGCGCTGCGCGGCCGCATCGACAGCTATTTCCGCAATGAGGAATTCCGCTTCTACCTGCTGCTGACCGGCGGCGCCACGCTGCTGATCATGCTGTTCAATCAGGGCGCGGTCTACACCAGCCTGGCCGACAATCTGCGCTACAGCCTGTTCCAGGTGGCATCAATCATGACCACCACCGGTTTCGGTACCGCCGATTTCGAGGGCTGGCCAGTATTGAGCCAATACCTGCTGGTGTTTCTGATGTTCATCGGCGGCTGTGCCGGCTCCACCGGTGGCGGCATCAAGGTGGCCCGCATTCTGCTGCTGCTCAAACAGAGCTTCGGCCAGCTGCACCACCTGATCCACCCGCGACGGGTCTATCTGGTCAAACTCGGCAACCAACCGGTGCCCGCCGAGGTGCTGCAAGGCATTCTCGGCTTCTTCGCCCTGTTCATGGGCGTGTTCGTCGTCGCATCCTTTCTGCTGGCAGCCTGCGGCCTCGACCTGGTCTCGGCCGGCGCCGCCGTCATCGCCACCCTCGGCAACATCGGCCCGGGGCTGGGCAGCGTTGGCCCGGTGGACAACTTCGGCCATGTGGCGCCACTCGGCAAGATGGTGCTGATCCTGTGTATGCTGCTGGGCCGGCTGGAACTGTTCACCGTGCTGGTGCTGCTGCTGCCCTCGTTCTGGCGCCGCTGAACGCGACTACCAGCCCGTTTGCCGCCAAATGCGGCCGGTGGCGCCTGTCAGCGCAGCAGGACAAAACCCATCTGCCGGCCGGTCTGCCCCTGATCGCGGCGATAGGAAAACAGCATGTCCTTGTTGCGATAACTACACAGGTCGCTGGCATCACAGCGCGGCCCGTCGATACCGGCGGCCGCCAGCTGCAGCAGGGCACTTTTCTGCAGGTCCAACTGCCACTGCCCCAAGGCAACCTCCGTGGCCAGGGCACTCCAGTCGCCAGCCAGCGGATTGGCGCGAAAGGCGTCACGCACCTCCTTGCCAACGCGATAATGGCGGGCACTGATGCCCGGTCCAAGGGCCGCCAGCAGCTGGCTGCGCTGACAACCGAATTCCTCGACCATGGCGGCAACGGTCTTGCCGATCAGGCCCGCAGCCATGCCGCGCCAGCCCAGATGGGCCACCGCCGCCACCCGCCGGCGCGGATCGGCCAACAACAGCGGATAGCAGTCCGCCACCGTGACACCGATCATCAGCCCAGGCCGGGCGGTAATGATGGCATCAGCCTCGACGTTCTGGAAATGACTGACATCATGGTTGTCATCGTCGACCAGCAGGATGTCGTTGCCATGCACCTGCTTGACCAGCAGCAACTCATGCAGCGCGATATCGAAACTGTGCGCCAACGTCGAACGGTTGCCTTCAACATTGTAGGGTGCGTCGTCGGTGTTGCTGCCAAGATTAAGCGAATTATACGGCGGCCGGCTGACACCGCCATTGCGGATGGTCACCCCGGCAAACAGCTGGGGCGGCTTGGCCCAGGCGGCCTGCAGATAGCTGATCTTGCCCTGTCGAACCAGTTCCATGGAAAGCCCTCGTGCATTCGAGTGAAACGCCCGGAGAACGGTTTCCTCCGGGCGTGCAGATAGTTAAAAAAGCTGGCGCAAGCGTCGTCAGAACACAGGCTCGGCCGACGTTTCGCCGTATTTTTCCTCCAGCAGTGCCACCAGCGCCGCCATGTCAGCCGGCAGCGGGCTGTGGAACTCCAGATAGGCGCCGGTGCGCGGATGGATAAAGCCCAGCAGACAGGCATGCAGAGCCTGGCGTTTCAGCCCCTGCACCAGCGCCCGCACGGCGGTATCGCCAATAGCAGCGGCGCGACCGGGATTGCCGTAGACCGGATCGCCGACCACCGGCAGATTCATTTCGGCCAGATGCACACGAATCTGGTGCGTCCGCCCGGTTTCCAGCCGCATCCGCAGCAGGGTCAGACGCGGTTGATCGTAGCGCCGCACCACCTGCCAGTGACTCACCGCCAGCCGGCCTTCGCGCACCCGGCCGCTCATCTTCTTGCGGTCCTGTGGATGACGACCGATGGCCGAACGGATGCTGCCCTCACTCTGCTGGACAATGCCATGCACCAGGGTCAGATAGCGGCGATTAACCGTATGGGCCTTGAACTGGGCCGCCAGATGCTGATGACTGGCATCGTCCTTGGTCACCACCAGAATGCCGGAGGTATCCTTGTCAAGCCGGTGGACGATACCGGGCCGCTGCACACCGCCAATACCTGAGAGGTCACCACAATGATGCAGCAGCGCGTTGACCAGGGTGCCACTACCGTGACCGCAGGCCGGATGCACCACCATGCCAGCCGCCTTGTTCACCACCACCAGCGCGTCATCCTCATAAAGGATTTCCAGCGGCAAGGCCTGCGGCCGGGCCTCGCAGGGTTCCGGCGCCTCCGGTTGCAGACAGATGCGCTGACCCGCTTTAAGGCGCGAGCCGGCCTTGACCACCTGGCCATCGACCCGCACGCGCTGCCGCTCGACCAGACGCTTGATCTGGGAACGGCTTAGCTCCGGACACAGCCGCGCCAGCAGCTGATCGAGACGCTCAGCACTATTTTCACAAATAAATTCGAGGATATCGCTCATCTACCAGATAGAGCTCTCAATTTTACCGGCCTGCTTGATCATCACATCAACGATGGCCCGATCATACAGGGCATCGCGGCCGGCAATGGCGGCACTGACCCGCTCGTGAAAATGTTCCCGCCCCTCCTGCAGTTCTTCGGCCAGCAGGTCAAAAATATTGTCGTTACGGATGCCCTCGGCGACCTTTTCCGGATTATACAGCGCAATGTCGGACACAATCGCCCGCGCCAGCCGGAACGCCAGGTCCGGATCCTCTACCTGTCTCGCCATAACCTTGTTTCTCCCGGCCGCAGCCTGTGGACGAAGGGAAACGCAGGGGCAGCGGCAAGCGCCCACCGCGAACAGCATCGTGCAGAGCCTACCTGAAAAACAAAAGGCTTGTCAAACCGTCAAACGATAGCCAACTGCTCGAAGTGGCGCCTCTTTAGCGACAGCGGACACAAAAAGAGGCAGCCACGCGCGGCAGCTGCCTCTGTTTCGGCCACACAGGGAACCGACCGCCCGAAACAGGCCGCCGGCGCCGGGGCTATTTACTGTGACACTTATTACAGGCGCTCATGTCCTCAACCTGGGTATGGCAGGTTCCGCACAGGGCATGACCAGCGGACATGTCGGAAACATCGATCTTGGCCGGCTCACCCTCATGACAGAGACTACAGTCGCTCTCGGCGGCTTCGATGTGCATGTTGTGATCAAACTTGACATCGCCCTTGGTGGCACCCTTGTACTTGTAGACACCCTCGGGCAGCACCTCCACCTTGACGATAGGGGCACTGGTGCCATCCTGCTGGGCCAGGAACACCGGAACAAACGCGACAACCACGGCCAGCACCGCAAACAACAGATTTTTCATCCACCTCACTCCTTGTCTCGGGAAAACCATAACAATTCAATGGGAACGACCAGCACACTCTTCTACCGCGAAGGCCGGGGCCCTGTCAATTCCGATTTCGGCAATCGCCGCCAAAAGAGACCGAACGACAGGCAGTTGGCGCTGGCAGCGGCGCAGCGGCCCTTTCAACCTTTTCTCCAGCCGATCAGATGGGTATAATGATCATCCCCTGTTCCCGACCCGCAACCTCTAGAGCACATCGGAACCCGCCATGGACGCCAGCCTCCGCAATGACCTGCTTACCCTGCAGCGCGGCGAAATCACCGAACAGCAGATCTATCAGCATCTGGCGCGCCGCCTCAAGGACGCCAACAACCGGACCATCCTCGAACGCATGGCAGCTGAGGAACAGCGTCATTACAGCATCCTGCGCCGCCATACCGGGGTCGAGGTGGCGCCACAGCGCTGGCGGGTGTGGCTGTATTGCAGCTTGGCACTGCTGTTCGGTCTGACCTTCACCCTCAAGCACATGGAACGTGGCGAGGATCGCGCCCGCCGCCGTTATGAGTCCCTTGCTGCCCAGATTCCGGAAGCCACCGAAATCGCCCTGGATGAAAAAAACCACGAACGTCAGGTGCTCGACCTGCTCGATGAAGAACGCCTGCGCTACACCGGCTCCATTGTCCTCGGCCTCAACGATGCCCTGGTGGAGCTCACCGGTGTGCTGGCCGGTCTGACCCTGGCCCTGCAGAATACCCGCCTGATCGCCCTTACCGGCCTGATCACCGGCATCAGCGCCGCCCTTTCCATGGCCTGCTCGGAGTATCTCTCAACCAAAAACGATCCGGGCCAGGATGGTCAGCCCCGCACGGCGGCGCTCTACACCGGCTGCGCCTACATTGTCACCGTAATTCTGCTGGTGGCACCCTTCTTCCTGCTGGGCCATTACCTGTTGTGCCTGCTGGCAAGCCTGCTGATGGCGATTGCCGTCATCGCCGGATTCAATTACTACCTGTGCGTAGCGCAGGATCTCGATTTCACCGCCCGTTTCCGCGAAATGGTCACCTTAAGTCTCGGGGTTGCTGTCCTGAGTTTCGTGCTTGGCTATCTGGCACGGCTGGTGCTGGGCGTGAACCTCTAGCAACGCGGCAACCCGACCGTTACAGGAAACAGATCCCATGCGCGACGAAGTCAAGGAACTGCAGATCGGCATGAAAATCCGCAACCTGCGGCAGGACCGGCGCCTGACCCTGCAGGATGTGGCCGACCGCACCGGCTTGTCCAAGCCGCTGCTGTCCCAGATCGAAAACAACCAGGTGATTCCGCCCCTGGCCACGCTGTTGCGCATCGCCAAGGCCTTCGGCATCACCCTCAACTGCTTTTTCGAGGACGAGCGCGACGAAAACAAATGCATCCTCATCCGCGCTGGCCAGCAACACAGCCGCCAGCTGCGCCCTTCCCACAGCCACCGGCCGCAGCCGTACACCTATCATTCACGCGCCTACGGCAAAACCCGCCACCATATGGAACCCTTCGATGTGGAGTTTCTTGCCCGCCAGTGGCACGATGACCTGCTGGTGCGCCATGAAGGCGAGGAGTTCCTCTATTTGCTCGAAGGTGAGGTGGAATTCCGCTACGGCGACCAGACCTATCACCTGCGGCCGGGCGATTCGGTTTACTACGATTCGAGCGAACCCCACGGCTACATCGCCATCGGCAACATTCGTCCGCGGGCCCTGGCCGTTCTGTACTCGAAAAGCTGACCCGCCCCCTGACCGCGGGCAGTCAACCACGACCTGAAGGAGGAGAGCATGGCAACTGTTGGTGTGATTCTTGCCGGCTGCGGCGTCTACGACGGCAGCGAAATCCATGAAGCGGTGCTGGCGCTGCTGGCCCTCGACCGAGCCGGCATCAAGGTACAGTGTTTAGCGCCGGACAAGGCCCAGATGCATGTGGTCAACCACCAAAGTGGCGATGTCGCCGAGGGTGAAAGTCGCCAGATACTGGTGGAAGCCGCCCGCATTGCCCGCGGCAACGTGCTGCCGCTGGGCCGCGCCCGCGCCGAAGACTTCGACGCCCTGGTGCTGCCCGGCGGCTTCGGCGCTGCCAAAAATCTGTGCAACTTTGCCATCAAGGGTGCTGATTGCGATGTCGATGAAGAGGTCGCCGCGCTGGTCCGCGCCCTGGTCGCCGCCGGCAAACCCATTGCCGCCATCTGCATCGCGCCGGTTCTGCTGGCCCGCATCCTCGGCAGCGACGGCCGCAAACCACGTCTGACCATCGGCAGCGACAGCACCACCGCTGCCGCCATGATCGCCATGGGCGCTGAACATGTGCCCTGCCCTGTGGACGACTGCGTGGTGGATACGCAACTGAAGCTGGTGACCACGCCCGCCTACATGCTGGCCCGTTCCATTACCGAAGCTGCCAGGGGCATCGACAAAACCATCCAGACCCTGATCGGCATGCTTTGACACAACGGCGCTGGCGGCCCAGCAGATCACTCTGCCAGCCGTTTGGCAACCGCAACCGACGCCCACCGCAATTTGCGCGGTGGGCATTTTTTTTGCTTTTCACCCTTAGCGACAGTGCAACCCCTTGCCAGCAGCCTTGGCCGACGTATGCTTGAAGCCATTGCAAAAAACAGGTTCCCGTCCGACAAAAACACCAAAAACATGCCACGACCGCTGAAGCATCCCGCAGCCGGCCGAGGCCGTACAATGAGAACAGAACAACGAAGCCATAAAATTTCTGGCCAGCCCCAGCCCCGCTCCATACCCACCGCTTGACCGGGAGAAGTCTATGACCACAGCCCCCCTGCAACCGCAGCCGCAAACCGCCAGCAGCTGGCCCGAGGAACGGGACGCCTGCGCCATTATCGGCATGTTCAACACCAACGGCCGCCCCAGCCACGGTAACGTTCAGCGCAGCCTGGAAGGCCTGATCAAGATGGGCCATCGTGCCGGCGAGATTGCCGGCGAAGGCGATGGCTGCGGCATCCTTACCGACATTCCGCGCCAGCTGTGGCAGGAAAGCCTGCAACAGCTGGGCCTGGCCCCAACCCTGGCCGACAACCCGGCATTCAGTGTCGGCCACCTGCTGGTACCCCAGGAAATCCTGGCCAGCGATGATCAGCTGCTTACCCGCATTCAGAACCTGATCGGGCAGCGCGGCTGCCGTATCCTGTTACAACGGCCCGGCCAGGTGCGCAGCGAAACCCTGTCGGCTCTGGCGCGCAGCAGTGAGCCGTTGTTCTGGCAACTGGCCCTTGAGTGTCCCAGAGAAAACTGTGATTCCATTTTGTTTGAACTGGCTGTAGAAATTGAACAAGCCTTTGATGTCCATGTGGCATCATTGTCTAACCAAGTGACAGCCTACAAGGTTCACGGCGCACCGGAGCTGCTGACGCTGTATTATCCCGAGCTCAAGCGCAAGGAGTTCACCTCGGCCAACACCATCGGCCACAGCCGCTTTTCCACCAACACCCTGCCGACGGTACTGCGAGCGCAACCCTTCAGCCTGCTGGGCCACAATGGCGAGATCAACACCATCGAGCGCCTGCGCGAGGAAGCCCGCCTGCTTGGCCTGCCCCTCAGCCGCGGCGGCAGCGATTCGCAAGACCTCAACCGCACCCTCGAAGGCCTTATCTGCCGCCACGGCCTGAGCCTGTTCGAAGCCATGGAAATCTGCTTCCCACCCATTTTCAGCGAAGTGGACCTGCTGCCGGCACAGCTGCAACCGCTCTACAGCTTCATTCGCCGCTTTTTTCCGGCCAGCGCCCAGGGACCGGCCGCCATCATCAGCCGCTGGCACAATGAATGTGTCTTCAGTGTCGATGCCATGGGCCTGCGCCCCCTGTGGTTCGGCGAAACCAACAAGTTCTGTTTTGTCTCGTCGGAGGTGGCGGTGGTGCCACAGGAGGACCTGCTCAGCGACCCGAAGGTGCTGGCCCCCGGCGAAAAGCTGGCCCTGCAACTGCTGCCCGGCGAAGGCTTGCGCCTGCTCGACCAGGACAGCCTGCGCCAGTGCGTTGGCCAGCGGCTGGGCCGGCGCGTGGCGCTCAAGCGCCTGGCCAGCCAGCTGACCGACGGCGCCGCCAGCACGGCGCCGCCCGCTGATGAAAGCCGCCACTTCGGCCGCAGCCGCAAGCTGCAGCGCGATAACCTGCTCGATGCCTTTGCCTGGAAACGCAGCGACTTGCTCAATCTCAAGGATATTCTCAAAACCGGCCGTGAGCCCATCGCCTCGCTGGGCTACGATGGTCCGCTGGCGGCCTTGGCCCGCTCGCATCAGAATCTGGCCGACTATTTCAAGGAGCAGGTGGCGGTAGTCACCAACCCGGCGATTGATCACGAACGGGAAAAGGCGCATTTTTCAACCCGGGTATTCCTCGGCGCCAAGCCCGGCTGGCGCGGCCGTCCGCCCCTCGGCCTGACGCTGGCCGCCCCGCTGCTCTGCGGTGGCCAGCGCACGGGTGATATCAGTACCGACCCACAGCAACAGGCCCGCCGCCACGGCCTGTGCAGCCTTGAACAACTGCTGGGCCACTTCCGCACCGCTCAGCGACGGCGCTACCGCCTGCTCGACTGTGCCCTGCGGCGCGATGAAACCCTGCCACAAGCCCTCCAGCGGCTGTGTACTGGCGCCCTGAACGCCGCCCAAAGCGGCTGCCCGCTACTGCTGATCGATGACAGCGCCGCCTTCAGCTCCGGCTGGGATTTCCTCGACCCGGCCCTGGCAGTCAACGCCATCCATCAGGCCCTGTGTCATGAAACCCTCAGTGACGGCAGCGCCCTGCGACGCCAGACCAGTCTGGTGTTGCGCAGCGGCGCATTGCGCAACCTGCACGATCTGGTCTTTCACCTGGCCCTGGGCGCCGATGCCCTCTGCCCCTATCTGCTGTGGGAGCTGGCCGCCGAACAACCCGATGGCCTGGCCAACCTGCTGCCGGTACTGCTCCAGGGCATCGAAACCGTGCTGTCAACCATGGGCACCCACGAAATCGGCGGTTACGGCCGCTTCTTCGCCGCCATCGGTCTGGCCGACGATCTGGCCAGGCAATTTTCCATGGCTAACTTCTGCGGCAGCACTGCCGGCGGTCTGAGTCTGACACAACTCGAACAACAGTTGCGGCAGCGACGCGCCAGTGCCCGGCGGCGCAAGGCCGAGCCGGTTCCGGTCCAGTTCCGCCTGTATCCCCGCATCTGGAAGGATGTCAGCGCCGTTGCCCGCATGGAGCAAAGCTACCCCGACCTGTCACGCCGCATCGGCGAATTCGAGCGCGAACACCCGCTGGCCATCCGTCACCTGCTCGATTTCCGCTTTCCCGGTGAGCTGCGGATCGATCCCGACAGTGTCGACACCCGCATCGGCACGCACGACTATCCGTTTCTGTTCTCGGCCATGAGTTTTGGCTCGCAAAGCGAAACCGCCTTTCGCATCTACGCCGAAGCGGCGCGTAAACTTAACATCCTGTGCATGAACGGCGAAGGCGGCGAGATTCCTGACATGCTGGGACAGTATCGCGCCCATCGCGGCCAGCAGATCGCTTCCGGCCGCTTCGGCGTCCACATTGATCTGCTCAACTCCGCCGATGTGCTCGAAATCAAGGTCGGCCAGGGCGCCAAACCCGGTGAGGGCGGCCATCTACCAGGCTTCAAGGTCACCGCCAAGATCGCCGCCGCGCGCAATGCCAGCCCTGGCGTCAGCCTGATTTCGCCCTCAAACAACCACGACATCTATTCCATCGAGGACCTGGCCCAAATCATCGAGGAGCTACGCACCGCCAACCCACGTGCCCGCATCGGTGTCAAGGTGCCGGCAGTGGCCGGCATCGGCACCATCGCCATGGGCATTGCCAAGGCCGGCGCCGACATCATCACCATCAGCGGCTACGACGGCGGCACCGGCGCGGCGCGCAAGCATGCCATCAAGTTCGTCGGCCTGCCGGCGGAAATCGGCGTTCGTGAAGCTCACCGCGCCCTGGCCTGCAGCGGCTTGCGCGAGCGGGTTGAGCTTTGGGCCGACGGCGGCGCCCGCAGCGGTCGCGACCTGGTGAAGCTGATGCTGCTCGGCGCCAACCGGGTCGGCTTCGGAACCCTGCCGATGATCGTCATCGGCTGCACCGCCTGCCGCAACTGCCATCTGGGCACCTGCCATGTCGGCATCGCTTGTCAGATTGAAAACACGGAGGAAGCACGGCAAAAAGGTCTCAAGCGCTTCGTGCCGCGCGTACTGGAGCATGGCATTCTTTACGAAACCACCTTCTTCCGCGCTCTGGGCGAAGAGATCCGCCTGCTCACCGCCAAACTCGGCTTCAGCCGCACCCAGGATATGGTCGGACAGGCCAACCTGATGCAACAGATCCAGTGCCACGAACAGCTCGACCTGACTGCCCTGCTGCAGGTGGAAGCCTGCGAACGCCAGCCGGCACCACCCCTGCGCACCCGCCAGCTGCGCCGGCCGCTGAACTATCTGACGGCCCAGCTGTCAACCCTGGTAACCGATGCCTTCGATCAGGGCGACGAACGCGTCCGTTTTTCCGACGACCGCATCGGCAGCTGCGACCGCGCCATCGGCACCCGGCTGGCGGGAGCACTCTGTCAGGCACGGCAGGAGGGCCGTTATCCGCGGCCACCCCAGGCTCTGCTGCATTTTGGCCGCGATGCCATCGCCGGTAATGGCCTGGGCGCCTTCAACAGCGACGGCATCAGCATCTGTGTCGAAGGCGGCGCCCAGGATGGCGTCGGCAAAAGCGCCCGGGGTGGTCGCATTGTCATCCTCAAGGGAGAAACCGCCAGCGGCCAGCGCGTCGGCGGCAGCGTCGGCAAGGGACTGGCCTACGGTGCCCAGGGCGGACTGTTCCTGGTGCAGGGCAACGCCGACAGCCGCGCCTGCATCCGCCTCTCCGGCGCCGATGTCGTCCTCGGCGCCCGCCTGCAAACACCCCTGTCACAGCGCCGCGATGGTCTGGCCACTCGCGCCAACCTCAAGGGCTTTGCCTTCGAATACATGACCGCCGGCCGCGTGGTGGTACTGGGTGATCCCGGTCCGTGGATCTGTTCCGGCATGACTGGCGGAACGATCTACTGCCACATCGACCCGGCCCTGGGCCTGACCCAAGAGGCTCTGCGCCAGCGGCTGGCCTGGGGCGCGCAGGTCCACTTCAGCGCCCTGGACGACACGGATGTCGACACCGTCAACAACCTGCTGCTGGAATACCACCGCGAATTACTGCACAGCTACCAGAACGACGAGGCCCAACAGATCAGCCAGATCATGGCCCGCAGCCGGACCGCCTTCGTCAAGATCAGCGCCGGCAGCGATCCCGATCCGCAAACCCACTGACCAGCGTCCGACGCCCCTTTCTTTATAACGGAGGCAAAAAAGCCGTTGACTTCGACTGCCGCCTTTGTTACAACAGGCTCCGCGTCAGGGCATCAGCCGGCGCGACATGCGGGAATAACTCAGTGGTAGAGTGCAACCTTGCCAAGGTTGAAGTCGCGAGTTCGAATCTCGTTTCCCGCTCCAAAAAAAGATCAAGGCCCGGTCAAATGACCGGGCCTTTTTTCGTTTTCTTTCAAGTGCTTGCAGTTCCCGCCCCCGTTCTTGAGGCTCTTGGCCTTCTCGCGCCTTCCCTGCGTCAACTCCGGTCGAAATTTTCTGTGCCGAGATTGTGCCGAAATCGTGCCATGGGTCTTCAGAATGCGGGTGCTGTGACGGTATGAAAATGACATCAACCTGGATGTTGTCACACAGATGCAGACCGCACTTCGGTGCGGCCACCAGATATGACGATCTCGCCTTGGAACGGCAAAGCGAGAGTCTACCGAAATTCGGCTTTCCCCATCGCCGCCTCCCCCTGCGACATGGACGCCGAGATTGCCGGATTGGAGACAACACACGCCAGGCGCAGCAGGTGGGGCGGGAAATGATGCAGGAATCGCTGATCGGGAGGACTTGGCTGATAAGAGTGGGGGTATCGCGACAGCCTTTATGGACTTTTATTTTGAAAACGATAAATTATCAGAAAAACAATAAAGTAGAATGGTCCCATGATTCGCTATCCCCGCCCAGCCCTGGCCGAAGAGCTTGTAGCAGCCCTGCAAGGCAAAACCATTTTCAGCGATGCCCATAATGGCCTGTTTCTGGCCGCTCCTCGCCGTACCGGCAAGACGACCTTTTTGCAGGCCGACCTGAAGCCGGCCCTGGAACGGGCCGGAGTGTTGGTTGTCTATGTGGATCTCTGGTCTGACCAGCGCCGCGATCCTGGCGCCTTGACCTTCCGCCCGCGGCCTGCCATGCCGCCGAACTGGTGGATGGCGGCATAAGGGATGCCGGTAACCCCGATGCGCACGCTTTTGCCATCGGCCTGATAGTGAATTTTCCTGCGCAGGCGCCCTGACTCCACCAGCATCTGTTTGTTTTGTAGATATGCCCGGCCCTTGCTGGTGAGGCCGCCTCGTTTGCCAATACGGCCTTTCGTGCCGAGGCCCATCATCATCGTTGTGGCAGACAGACGCGGCCATGGGGTGCCGTCCGGGGCGTGTTCGCCCGCGAAGTTCTCCAGTACGCGGCGTTCATAGCGCTGGCCAATCTCGTGCATCAGCGGCGACATGTCGGTCAGCTTGCTTTCCGCCCGCTTGAGCAGGTCGACGACTTCCTTGTCGTCGATGTGGATGGTCAGGTTCATTTGCACTCCGCGTTTTGTGGTGCTATACTTGCCGTTAGAGGATTCGTTGCAGTCAGTTCGGAAGCCTTCCGACGCCTTTGGCCTTGGCCATTGATGAGCGCTAGCGAGGTGGCAACTCGTTGACTGTCAACGGATCCTTTCGTATTTTTGCCGGACTTCCGGCAACGCCTTTTCTTCTGTCGTTTCAAACAGGGTCAGGAAGAAGTTCTCTTCTTTGCTGGCTGTCGTCTTCACCGCTGCCCGATACAGTTTGCCGTCCAGGTGCAGGAAAATAAGCCGCCCTTCTTTCTGTCTGTAAACCTCACCTTCATGGAGCACTTGCTGAATCTTGCGGTAATCCTCCACACCGATATCCGGGTGCGCTTTTAAGTGGTCCTTAAGTGAGTCGCGGCTGAACCACACCACCTGGCTTTTTGCGCCGAGGGTTTGCTGGTCCTGTTCGGTCAGCACCGCCACAGGGAAATCCGCATCAATCTTTTGCGCGTAAAATCTCTCAAACGGCGGGCTGGCCAGCATGCTTGTTGTCCAGCTCTTGGCGATCTCATAGGGCAAGGTCTCTAGCTTTGTTGCCAGGCTCTTGAAGCCCGGCTCCATGCCGGCCTGGCCGACGTTGTAATCCCATCCCTTGCCGATGCCGACAGGTGCGCCGGTCTTTTTGTCGATAACAACCCAACCTGGTGGCAACTCGGTTTGCTCGCCGGCATCGGCCCGAACAGCGCGGCAATGGCAGCCCCAGCCGTTTGGCGGGTACCAGCTGCGCCAGAAGTCATCGCCAATCGGTCGCACCGTGCCATGCATGGCCTGGTGCTCCGGCCGCGGGTGGAGTACGCCGTCGGCATGCACATACATCAGATGCGTGGCGCCGCCCTCGACAAACTGCTGCCAGCGCCCGGCCTGATAGGCGGTGGTGACGTTGGTGTCGTAGATGATGGCCGTGCGCCAGTTGCGACCGCCGTTGTAGGCCCAGCCGCGCTTGCTGACGATGTCGTCAAACTGCTCGCGGAAATCTGCGAGTGTCAGCCCGCCGGCGATGGCTTTTTCAACGGCACCGCGAAAATCGGCGAGCAGATCGGCCTGCATGGCTCCGGCGACCATGAACCCCTTGGCGTGCTGCTCCTGCCACAGATCGTCCCACCTGGCGCTGGGGATGTTCAGCTTGTCCCGGAAGAACGCCGAGGCTTCGGCAAAGGGAAGATTGAAGGTCGACTTACCGGCCATCGGCCCCTTCCTCCTTGGCATCAAGCCTGCCGGTCAACATGGAGCGCATCAGCTCCTGGCCGACAACCGTGGCCATGGTGTCGGTATCCATGTCCGGGAAAGCGCCCTGAGCCAGATCGAGTAGCTCCTGCAGGTCGGCGGCCTGCTCGGTCAGCTTGCGCAGCTGCTGCACCCATGCCGTCATCGGGCCATTGGCCCGGGCGGCAAGATTGTCGGCCAGCAGGGCCTCTGCCTGGCCCTGCACGTTCAGCTCGGCATTCAATGCGGACTGTTGGTTCATGGCGGGCTCTGGTTGCGGCTGGGGAGGCGTAGCCGAGCCTGGCGCTTGCAGCACGTCCTCCGGCCCCGCCTTCGGGTCCGGGTCGGGCAGGCCGAGGCGGTCGCGGATGACCGACTGCTCGACCCGCAGACCCAGTGGTACCAGCTTTTCGCAGGCGGCAATCAGTAGCGCCACGTCGTCGGCATCGGGCTGCGCCAACACAATCCGCGGGTACTCGGCCTGCGGCCCGAAGTTCAGGTCGATGAACGGCCGCACCAGATCGCGATTGAGGGTTTCGGCCAGCTGCTCGGCGTCGTCGTCGCGGATGTCGTCGCGCACCTCGGCCTGGAGCTTTTCATCGCCGAGCTTGCCGGGGGTGCCGCTGCCGCTGGCTTCGGCTTCCTCGGCCTTTGCCGCCTCGACTGCCGGACGCGCTGACCACAGCGGTCTGCTGGTCTGGTTGTTCCTCGGCTTCTGCGCCCTGATCGTTGTCGCGCAGCTGGTTCCGGCTGCCCTGGTAATGTTCGGTATCGTCAAGGCGGTGGCCAGTCCCAAGGAGACGGCAGCGGTCAAGCATCACTAAAATTCACTGTACCTTGGTTCGATTCCGCCACTACCCTGTTGCCCCGGTTCTTTTTGGAGGTTCGCCATGAACAGCACCCTGGATGTTCTCATCACCCGTGTCGAGGGCCGCACGGCGACCCAGGAAGAACAGCTGCACCAGCTGGTGAGTCAAACGGGTGGCCGGCCACTGGGCGTGGCGAATCTGGCCGAGGCTGTCAGTGCCTTAAGAAACTGCAACCAACCCATTGTGCTGCTGAGTGAGCACTTCGACCGCAGCAGCGCCCTGGAGATGATCCGCCTGTTGCGCCAGTGCAACCGCCGGGTGCGGATCATCCTGCTGGCCGATACCGACAATGTCAGCTTTTTGCGCCAGGCCCGCAGTGCCGGCATCTTCTATCACGCGCTGGAACCGCGCAGCGAAGAGGATCTGGCCGAACTGAAACTGGCGCTGCACAGCGCGGTGGAACAGTGCCACGAACAGCAGCAGACCGAACAACGCGAGCACCGCCTGTGGCGGCATCTGACCACGGCGCTGGGCTAGCGAAAAAGCGACTCTGCGATGAGATGAGATGAGATGAAGACGGGAAGGGACTGCGCCCCGCCGGGGAGATCTGGCGGGGCGTTTTTATGTGCGCGGGGGCGGCTCGCCCAGCAGCGGGATTGTCATTCAATTCTTGTCACGGTCACCGGCGAACCGCTATGCTGCGTTCTTTTTCAGGGCATTTGTACAGATCGGATTCTTTCATGGCACATCACCACGGCAGTCAACCTGAACTGGAATTCTTCCACCCGGCAGCGGATGCCCCGTCCCAGCCCCTGCCGCTGGCCACCGAGCGGGTCGAGGCCGGCTTCCCCAGCCCGGCCCGGGATTATGTCGAACCACCGCTGGATCTCAATGACCTGTGTGTGCGCCATCCGGCGGCGACCTACTTCGTCCGCGTCCAGGGCGATTCCATGATCGATGGTCACATTTGCCCCGAGGATATCCTGGTGGTGGACCGCTCCCTCAATCCCTGCCACGGCGATATTGTCATTGCCTGCTTTAATGGCGATCTGACTGTCAAGCGGCTGGAAACCAGGCCCGAACTGCGCCTGGTGCCGATGAATCCCAGCTACCAGCCCTTGGTGCCGGCCGAAGGTTCCGACATGGAAATCTTTGGTGTCGTCACCACGGTGATTCATCAGCTGCGCAAGGCCTGATTCTTTCAAATCCGCTCTGTAGATTGAAGTGTCAACAGGAAACGGGCCCCTCTGCCTGGGCTCCTCTGCCAATTGGCATCTCCCCGCTTCTTTTTATGAACGGATAGCCTTTACAGGAAGAAGGTTTGCCCCACCTCTGGCAGCTCAATTCCCGTGATCGCCAGCTCATTGCCCAACGTCTTTGCCAGATTCGCCGAGGACTCCGCCTCGCCGTGGACGATGAAGGTGCGGTGCGGCTTTTTCTCCATCACCCGCACGAATTCCACCAGGCCATCCCGGTCGGCATGGCCGGAGAACCCGGTAAGCACCTCGACACGGGCATGCACCTCGAATTCCTCACCGAAAATCCGTACCGGGCTTTGCTTCTCCACCAGTTTGCGCCCAAGGGTGTTGGGCGCTTGCCAGCTGGTCATCAGGATGGTGGTATGCGGATCACCGATGCGGTTGCGCAGGTGGTGGAGAATCCTCCCTCCTTCGAGCATGCCGCTGGAACTGATGATGATCGCTGGAACCTTGAGGCCGTTGAGGGCTTTTGATTCCTCTACCGTGCGGGTGTACTGCAGGCGGCCAAACCCGAAGGGATCGTTGTCATCGTCACAGAGGAGAAACTCGCGGATCTCGGCGTCAAACACCTCCGGATGCATGCGGAAGACATCGGTGGTGGCAACACCCAAGGGGCTGTCGACGAAAATCGGCACATCGGGGATGGCGCCGGCGCTGTGCAGCCGGTGCAGAGCGTAGACCAATTGCTGGGTACGCCCCACGGCAAAGGCCGGAATCAGCAGCGAGCCACCCTGATTCACCGTTTCGGTAACAATACGCTTGAGTTCCTTTTCCGAATCGGGATAGGGAGGATGCAGCCGGTCACCGTAGGTGCTCTCCATGATGAGGATATCGGCCCCCTCGCGTAGCGGTTGAGGATCGCGAATGATGGGGATGTCCGGGCGGCCGATATCGCCGCTGAAGACCAGCCGCTGAATCTTGCCGGTATCACGGTCGTCAATATCGAGAATGACGTGGGCGCTGCCGAGCATGTGACCGGCATCGACCAGGGTGAGGCGAATGCCAGGAAAAAGCTCGTGCAGCCGCTGGTAATTGAGGCCGACGAACTGTTCCAGGCTGCGGGAGGCGTCGGCTCGGGTGTAGAGTGGCTCGAAAAGACGCTGCCCCCTCTTCGCCCGCCGGCGATTGACATACTCCACGTCCTTTTCCTGGATGAAGGCGCTGTCCATCAGCATTACCGCACACAGGTCGCGCGTGGCCGAGGTGCAAAAGATGTCACCGCTAAAGCCATTGCGAACCAGACAGGGAATACGGCCTGAATGATCGATATGGGCATGGGAAAGCACCAGCGCGTCAATTTCCTCCCCCTGGCACAGACCGCTGCGGTTGAGCTCGAAGGATTCCTTGCGCTTGCCCTGAAAGAGGCCACAGTCGAGCAGAATCTTCTTGCCGTTCGCCTCGATCAGATGCTGGGAACCGGTCACGGTGCCGGCAGCGCCTTGAAAGGTAATTTTCATGGGTGCGTAGCCTCCTTGAAGGGATGACGGGAAAAGTGGCGAGACAGGAGAAGATCGCGGGGCGCTTGATTCAGTCCGTCAAAGATGGACACGGAGTTAAACGACAGCCAGTACCCCTCCTCTGGGCTGATATTGCCACGGATACTGTGGTGACGGCTACGATTCACATTGATTTCCTTGTGCTTGAACACCGTCTGGCACCTTCCTTTTCGATTTCCGAAAATCTCTTTATCAGCCTGCGCCGGAATCGTTTTGTGGCAAGCCAGGGCAGGGTTCAGGCCGTAAAATCAGCAATGGACGGAAGTGCTGTCATGACCGGTGCGGAGGGTTCGGAGTCAATCCCGCTGCTGGGCGAGCCGCCCCCGCGCACATAAAAACGCCCCGCCAGATCTCCCCGGCGGGGCGCAGTCCCTTCCCGTCTTCATCTCATCTCATCGCAGAGTCGCTTTTTCGCTAGCCCAGCGCCGTGGTCAGATGCCGCCACAGGCGGTGCTCGCGTTGTTCGGTCTGCTGCTGTTCGTGGCACTGTTCCACCGCGCTGTGCAGCGCCAGTTTCAGTTCGGCCAGATCCTCTTCGCTGCGCGGTTCCAGCGCGTGATAGAAGATGCCGGCACTGCGGGCCTGGCGCAAAAAGCTGACATTGTCGGTATCGGCCAGCAGGATGATCCGCACCCGGCGGTTGCACTGGCGCAACAGGCGGATCATCTCCAGGGCGCTGCTGCGGTCGAAGTGCTCACTCAGCAGCACAATGGGTTGGTCGCAGTTTCTTAAGGCACTGACAGCCTCGGCCAGATTCGCCACGCCCAGTGGCCGGCCACCCGTTTGACTCACCAGCTGGTGCAGCTGTTCTTCCTGGGGCGCCGTGCGGCCTTCGGCACGGGTGATGAGAACATCCAGGGTGCTGTTCATGGCGAACCTCCAAAAAGAACCGGGTCAACAGGGTAGCGGCAGAATCGAACCAAATCGCAGTGAATTTTAGTGATGCTTGACCGCTGCCGTCTCCTTGGGACTGGCAACGGCCTTGACGATACCGAACATCACCAGCAGTGCCGGCACCAGCTGCGCGACAACGATCAGGGCGCAAAAGCCAAGGAAGGCCCAGACCAGCAGACCGCTGTGGTCCGCGCGTCCGGCCGTCGAGGCGGCAAAGGCCGAGGAAGCCGCAGCCAGCGGCAGCACAGCGGTGAGGATCAGGGCTTTGAGGGCAGAGGATTTCATGGGGGTTCTCCTGGAGCTAAAGGCTGCCGCCGGTTCGCCGGCGGCAGCGGTTGGGTTATCGGATCAATTCAAAGGGGCGATTCAAGGGGTCGGTTGTTGCTGACGGTGCCGTGCGATCAGGCCTTGCCGCTGACTTCCTTCGGGCTGGCCACCGCCTTGACGATGCCGAACATCACCAGAGCAGCCGGCACCAGCTGAGCGACAACGATCAGGCCGCAGAAGCCGAGGAACAACCAGACCAAAAGACCACTGTGGTCAGCGCGCTGCGTGGCAGCGAACACCGGCGAGGCAAGCAGCAGCGAGGTCAACGAGAGCAGGGTGGTTTTAAGGGTGGTTTTCATGGCGTCCTCCTGTGGTGAAACGTTTATGGGGGTTGAATCCTGAGGATTCGGAAATCCTGCGTTGTTCTTGCCCAGATACTACTGCGCAAGACGTGCCAACCAGTGCCAACAAACGCAGCCATGACGAGAGAATCCGTTCAAGCACATGAAATCAGGTGGGAAATATTACAGGGAAAAATATCCGGCGCACAAGAAGACAGCGTCTGCAGGCTGGTGAGGCAGCAAAAGCGGCCGCAAGCGGCGCAAACGTATGCTGGGGTTATACGATGAGAGGGGAAACGGGAGATGGCAGCACGGCAAAAATCGCACAGCAGAAGAGCTATCCATCAGGAATCATTATGGTACCGCACCTGTATGGCAAAACGGGCAGCAATTATACAGGACCAGCAAAGGCTACGAGAAGATCACGGCCGCTGCGTCCGCCGTCAGGGGATCATAACGGGAGCAGCATCCAGCCCCAGCCGGCGATACAGGGGGGTGCATTGGCGCAGGTCGTGGCACAGCAGCACACCGGGCAGGCGCGCGACAGAGGCCAAGGCCTGCCCGCCGGCGATCAGTCGAACCCGCGTCGGCAACTGACGCCGCAGCAGTTGCAGATCGGCCAGCGCCTGACGAGCGCTGTAATGACTGCTGAACGACAGCGCCACGGCCGACAGCTCCAGCGAAGCCACCAGGGGCGCAACCTCGCTCACCGGCAGCGGCTCCTGCAATAGCAGGCCGTTTAACCCGCGGGACCGCAACAACGCCGCCGCCAGTAACAGTGCCAGCCGGTGACGCTCCCCGTTGAGGGTGGCGAACAGACAACGGGTGGGCGCCAGATCCGGCGCCGCTGAGGGCGTCTGGCCGGCCATCCAGTCCTGCAGCACCGCACTGAGGGTATCCGACAGCAGATGCTCTTGGGCAATGGTGAGACGGCCACTGCACCAGCCAGCATCCATCTGGGCCAACAGCGGCAGAGCGCTGCGCACAACAAACGCCTCAATGCCCAGCTGGTTCAGCTGCGCCCTCAACTGCGTCTGCAGCTGCGCCACGGGCAGGCTCAGCCAGTCCGCCGAGGCCTCCACCGCCGTATCCGGCTGCAGCTGGCGCAGCTGGTCGGCCCGCTCGCTAGCGTTCAGGGCAAAGATGCGCTGTGGCCGCCAGCCGGCCAACTGCAGTTGTCGAACCTGCCGCAACAGCTCGACCTGCGTGGCATCGTACTGGCGCCGACCCCGCCCATCGCGCGTCGGGCAGGGCAGACCGTAGCGCCGTTCCCATACCCGCAGCGTATCCACACCAATGCCAACCGCGTCACTGAGCTGCTGAATACCAAGCTGCACAGCGCACCTCCTGCTTTTCCGTCGAAAACCGTCAAAACCTGCCAGACCGCCAACAATGCCCCGCTCTTACAAACAAACGGCGACCAGACCGCGGAACCGGCGGCGTTCAAAACTACGGCAAAGAAACGTTCATCACTCCGCCATCACCTCGGTGTCAGTGCCAGCGTCGGCAGCACCAACCTCATCCTCAGCCTCCGCGCCGGCCGGCGCCACGGGATGCGGCCGACTATCGATCGCGCCATATTCGAGCGCTATGATTTCCAGTTCCCGCTCGCCCCCCGGCGTGCGCACCAGCACCAGATCACCTACTCGCTTGCCCAGCAGGGCACGGCCAAGGGGCGCCTGGTAGCTGATCAATCCGCGCGCCGGATCGGTTTCATCCACACCGACGATACAAAACTGCCGCTCTTCGCCATCCTCCTCCACCGTCACGGTGGCACCAAACAGCACACGTCCCTGCGCCCGCTGCGCCTGTTGCAGCGGATCGATCACCTGCGCCTGTTCCAGCCGTTTGGACAGAAAGCGGATGCGGCCGTCAAAGCGGCGCAGGGCGCGCTTGGCATACTGGTAATCGGCGTTTTCGCTGCGATCTCCATTGCCGGCAGCCCATTGGGCCGTGCGCGCCATGGCCGGCCGCTGCGTATACAGCAAATCCTGCAATTCGGCCCGCAACGCCTCGGCACAGGCCGGCGTCATATACAGCGCGGTCGAAACCTGCTGCGTCATTGCTTTAACCTCCTCGTTGGTGTTCAATCGGCGGATCAACCGCCTGAATCCCCAGCCCCCCTCGCTGCAGGAGAACCGGATGCGCCCTCTTGCCACCCGCACCCCGTACCACATTTTTGCCAGCAACGTCGAGGAGGCAGCTTTGCGGCAGTTTGAAAGCGCCCTGCAGCAGCCCTTCACACTGCGCGGTGCCCTGATGCCCGACGCCCACAGTGGTTATGCGCTGCCCATCGGCGCCGTGGTCGCCACCGACGGCGTGGTGGTGCCCGCCTGGGTCGGTTATGACATCGGCTGCGGCCTGTGCGCCCTGCCCACCAGTTTCAGCCGGACAGCGGTACAACAGGCCGCCGGCGCCCTTTTCACAGCCCTCTACCAGAGCATCCCGGTCGGTTTTGCTCACAACCGCGCCGACACCCCCTGGCCTGCCGCCGACAGCCTGCCAGCCAGCCCCTTCCTGCGCCAGCTGTTCGGCCAGGGCGGTCTGCGCCAGCTGGGTTCACTCGGCAGCGGTAACCACTTCATCGAAATCGGTCATGACGAAAACGACCAGATCTGGGTTATCGTCCATTCCGGTTCGCGCGCCCTCGGTCACGCCGTCGCCAGCCATTACATGCGCCTGGCCAGCCCCGACGGCAAACCGCGCGAGGGCCATTTCGGCTTCAACGTCAGCCAGCGTAACGGCCGTGACTATCTGCAGGATCTGGCCTTTTGCCTGGAGTTCGCGCTGGAAAACCGCCGTGAGCTGGCTCGCCGGGCCGAAGCGGTCATCGCCTGTCACTGCCATGGCGCCGGCGACTGGTCGCGCCTGATCAACCGCAACCACAACCATGCCGAATACGCCCACAACCTGTGGATTCATCGCAAGGGCGCCACCCAGGCCGAAGCCGGCATGGCCGGGGTGATTCCCGGCAACATGCGCGACGGCAGCTTCATCGTGCGCGGCAAGGGCCATCCGGCCGCCCTCTGGTCCAGCGCTCACGGCGCCGGTCGCGCCCTCGGCCGGCAGCAGGCCCGTCGCACCCTGTCACTGGCCGATTTCACCACCAGCATGCAGGGCGTGGTCGCCCGGATTGAAGCCGCCACCATCGACGAGGCGCCAGCCGCCTACAAGGACATCCATCAGGTTATGGCGCAGCAGCACGACCTGGTGGAGATCGTCGCCTGGGTGCGGCCCATTCTCAATATCAAGGGCTAGGCGATGCCAGCAACAGTGTCAGGCGCTCGACCCGCTGGCGCAGATCACCGATGCGCAACAACAGGCCATCCTGTTCCAGCCCCGGCTGCAAGCTGCTGATGAGGGTGCGACCAACCAGCCAGCGCCCTTCCCGGCCCCACAGATCGCGGGTACGCAGCCCCCACAGATTGTGCAACAGCGCCGCGCGGCCCTGGTGCGCCCCCAGATACAGCAGAATGTGCCCCGGCAAATGAACCAGGGTGACAAAGGGCTGGCCGTGCTGCAGTAAGGCCTGTTCGCGTTGCGCCGGATCAAGATGCTTCAGCTCCACAACCTGGCCGGCGCCGGCCTGGGCCGCTGAATTGCGCGGCAGCCACAAACCAAAGGGCACGAACAGATCACGCACCAGGGCACTGCAATCCCGGTTGCCATACAGTTCGCCCCAGCCGTAGGGCTGGCCCATCAGGCTATCGGCCAGCGCCGCCAGCCGCGCCACGGTCAGCGGCAGGGGGAAATCCTGTGCCGCTGCCGGTCGCGGCACCGGCACCAGCCATGCCCAGCCCAACGCATCCGCCAACGGCAGCAACAACATCTCCGGCTCTGGCGCCAGCGGCAGCAGCGTTGCCAGACCCACCTGGCCACGATAACGCCCCTTCCCGTCATGCAGGCTCTGTTCATCGCGCAGAATCACCACCAACGGCGCCGCCTCCAGCCACGCCATCAGCGTCTCATCCACCCAGGCCACCTGCTGCGCCGGCACCCAGCCCTGTAACAGCGCCGTTTCCACCAGCAGCCAGCTGCCATCGGGCGACTGATGCGTCACCCGCAGCGGCGTGGCCGGCGGCAGCACGCCATGTTGCAGCAGATCAAAGGGAAAACCGCTGCCGGCCCGCGCCGGATCACCCAACAGTGGCCGCGCCGTCGGCAGGGCACGCACCTCACAGCGGGCCACACTGATGGCAGGCCGCCACAGACTCGGATAATCCGCCGCCGCCGTCCGCGCCACCAGCTGGGCACAGCGTTCGGCCGTCAGCGGTCGCAGATTCTCGCCATAGGCGGTTCCCCGCTGCAACCAGTCCAGCGCCCAAAACAAGCCTTCATCCTGCAGGCCGGGCTGCTCGCCCGCCTGCCAGTGCCAGGCGGCAAAATGGCGGGCGCGAAACTGCGCCAGGCGTTCCTGCTGCTGATCCGCCGTCAGCAACGGCTGATCCGCCGTCGCCGCCGCCAGATAAGCTGATGGCCGCTGCGGCAGTTCCTGCACGTCGCGCGGCTCGAGACCAGCCAGTCGCGGTTGACAGCCGCCCAACAGCAGGGCCAGAAGCAGAGTCGACAACGGCGGCCAGACCCACCCAGCGCGGCAATAAACCCTCAGCCACAGCAGCGTTTTTAGCCTGGGCGCCGCCCAAACCAAAGGCATGGCCTAGTTTGCCCCTTCCCAGGCAAAGGCGCTCAGGTTGCGCGCCGAGCTGTCAAAATCAATGCCGATCAGAAAAATCTTTTTCCCTTCAGCCAGGTATTTCTGCTGATAGTTGCGTTCCTTGATCTGCGCGAGGGCATCACCGCTGCCGTCAACCTTGAATTCCAGAATGTAGATGGAATCATTCAATCGGATAGTCAGGTCAATGCGGCCGGTGCTGGTAACGTCTTCCGCAATGAGATCGAGCCCCAGACTGGCCAGATAGGCATAGATGACGCTGGCATAGTAGCCTTCATAGCTGCTGATGGTGTTGTTGACATAATTGTTGTAGGGAATGGCGGCGAACAGAGACTTCAGGGTCTGGGCAAAACCCTCCAGATCGGTCTTTTGAAGCTGCAGATAAAGCCTGTCCTGAAAATCAGCCCGCTGAGTCTGGTGGTTGGCCAGATAATCGATGATGACATCGGAGAAAGAGAGCTGAACCTCTTTGTTGGGAAAATCAAGAACGTACTGCAAGCCACCCCGTGCCGCCTGCTCCACCTGGCGGATGGTCAGATAACCCGCCTGAAACAGGATCGGCACCAGCTGGATGTTATCGATGTCAGAGCTTTCAATCAGGCTTTCACTGACCTTCAGGTTGTCCAGTTGCGGAATAAAGTAATTGTTCTGCTGAATCAGGGTAATCAGGAAGGTCGGCGTGCCGGTGGCGAACCAGTAGTTTTTGAATTGCTGGCCATTTTTCAGGAACAGCAGGATGTCAAAGGGGTTGTAAACGGGTTCACCGAGAAAATTATAGCCGTTGTACCAGCGGCGAACCTCATTCCGGTCCGCTCCCTCAAGGTGCGCAGCGAAGGTCGTATTCAAATCCTGTTCGGTGTAACCACAAAGGGTGGCGTAGGCAGGATTCAGGCTGATGTCTTCCAGATTGTTCAGGCCACTGAAGACCGACATCTTGCTGAACTTGCTCACCCCGGTCAGCAGCGTGAACCGGATATAGGCATCACTGCTCTTGATGATCGAATAAAGATCGCGCAGCACATCACGCCCCTGGCGCGCGACCTCGATCTGATCCAGGTTGTCGACGATGAATTTATCGTATTCGTCCACCAGAACGACCACCTTCTGGCCGTATTTGTGGTACGCCTGCCAAATCAACTCGCGAAAGCAGCCCCCCAGGTTGCGGGGATTGTCGCAAGGAATCTCCAGCCGCAGATGGTTGTACCTGAGAACATCGGCAACGTCCTCCTGCATCCCGGCCAGATTGCGTGCGACACCACTGAAGTCCAGCGTGATCACCGGGCAGGTCATCTCCCAATCCCATTGATCCGCGATCGCCAGCCCGGTGAAGAGTTCCCGCCGCCCCTCGAACAAAGCCTGCAGGGTGGACACCAGCAGACTCTTGCCAAAGCGGCGCGGCCGGGCAAGGAAGTAGTATTTACCCTCTGTCACCAGACGCTGGATCAGCGGGGTCTTGTCAACGTAGACATAGTTTCCTTGCCGAATCTCGGCGAAGGTCTGAATACCGATGGGCAGTTTTTTCAGGGCAGGCATGGCGGATTCTCCTCGATCAACCTGAGACAGGGCGCCATGATAGCAGATGCGGCTACGGCTTGCAGCCGCGACAGGAGATTGCCAGGAGCAGGAAGGCAATAGCGTTTCGCGATTATTCCCACGGAGAAACCGCCATCTGAAAACCCGACAGGATTGTGGCAGCGGCTCGCAGCCGCGACCATCAGCCCGAAGAAGCGACTCCGTGATTGAGGAAACACAGCCTAACCGTAAGCCGCCAGCCCCACCAGCATCGCCCAACTGAGTGCAATCACAAAAAGGATCGGGTCACGCAGCAGCGCGGCCGTCGGGTCGCCATCTCCCCCTTGCCGCACCCGGCTGGCATAGCGCCACAACCCCAAAACACACAGAGGCAGCGTCAGCCAGCGTGCCATAGCCGGATGCACCACCACATAACCCGCATAGGTGAGCAGCGCGGCCAGCGCGCTGGCATAAACCATCAGGGAAAGAAAACGCGGGCGGTAGACTCCCAGAACCTTCCGATGCCGCTGCGCTCCGGCACCCAGCAGATGGGCCTCGGACAACCGCTTGCCCGCGCTCAGAAACAGCGCAAGCCACAGCACCGAGGCAAACAGCCAAGGCGAAACCCGCACATCAAAGGCAGCTCCGCCGGCCTGCAACCGAACCAGGAAAAGAGCGGCGATCCCCAGCAGATCGCACAGGGGATAACGCTTGAGCGCCAGACTGTAGAGCAGGGACAGCAACAGATAACCGGCAGCGTAGGGCCACAGCGCCGGCAACCCTCTAAAACACAAAAAAAACGCGAGCAGCAGCAATATCAACAGCAGCAGCAGCGCCTGCTTCACCGCTACCGCGCCACTGGGCAGCGGCCGTCGACACTTGCGCGGATGCAGGCGGTCGGCCTCTACATCGATCAGATCGTTCAGCACATAGGCGGCGCTGGAAATCAGCGCGAACAGCACAAAAGGCAGCAGCCAGCGTGCCGGGGAAAACGTGCCCGGCGCAATCCCCGCCAGAACCGGCGGGAAATACAGCATCAGGTTTTTCAGCCACTGATGCGGCCGCAGCAGGACGAACAATGCTTTCATTGGGCTTCTGCGCGCAGCTTTTCAGCCAGTTTCCGCGCCGGCTCGCGATAAAAGGCATTTTTCGCGGCAGCTTCATAGGCCTGCTGGAATAGTGCTTGAGCAGAGGATTTCTCCCCCATCTCCAGACGTGATTTTCCCATCTGATACAGATAGAAAGGATCTCGTGTCCGCTGGTATAATTCCTGCTGCAAAGCGACACGTTCAGACGCAAACCAAGCCGGAACCTCGGTTCCTCGTTCTTTCAGTGACCAGTTTTCAATAAGTTCGAGATATTTTCTCAATACCGAAACGGCGCCACGTTTATTCCTTGAAACTGCCACCCAAAACAACTTTCTTGCCTCGTCATACTGACCATCATTCCATAAAATCATCGCTTTGTTTTGTGGCATGTACAATTGATTATGGCCGTTTTTTTTCAGTTGGTTACTTTTAAAAATTTCTTCCGCCTTGTCCTTGTGACCCTTTTTCAATAAAGCGATAGCCAATTCATTGCGAACTGGTGCAAAATTAGGTGTTTTCTTGTCCGTATCTTCATAGAGAGCCAGATTGTCCTGCCATTGCAAGGTACGAGCATAAGTGGTCCAACCAAAGAGCCCCAGCACCAATGCTGTGAAAAGCGCGAAAAAGCCAGCTGGCTTAACAACTGCAGATAGCTCTGCTAGCGAGAAAACCAGCGCCACCACAAAAAAAGCACTCGCCAAGTAAAGATACCGTTCAGCCAAGGGCGTCCAGGTTGCGTTCAAAAGCGGCACCAGCATGGCCGATGAAATCAGACAGGCCATCGAGAGAAACACCATATCTACCAGACGATGACGCCACAGCCACAAAACAATCGTCAAAACAAAAACCACCCCCAAGGGTACATACCAGTTTGATGCCCCAAGAATGGCGAAATTGAGTGGCCAGGGAAAAAACAGCTTCTTGATATAGAAACCACCTGCCTTAAAAAAAATACGCAGGGTATCCAGCAGGGAATACAACTCTCCACCAGCTGCCTTTCCCAGCTGATGCACGCCCTTATCAAAGGGCTTGGCGGCGTAACGCATCCCGAAATACAGCGCCAGCGCCACCCCCCAGCCGCCATAATGCAGCAACGCCCGCAAGCTGCCATTGCGCCAGAAACGATTACCCGATGCCTGCCAACGCCAGAAGCAAAAAAAAGCTCCCGCCGGAAAAAAGAAAATCGCGGTCTCCTTCGACAGGCAGGCCGCAAAAAACAGCAGCGCTCCCAGCCAGCCAAGCCAGGGACGCTGTAACCGTAAGCCCAGCAGCAACAGAAAAACCGCCGGCAGCAAAAAGGCTGCCGCGAGAACATCGGTACGGCCGGAAATCCAGCAAACGGCTTCGGCATTGACTGGATGCACGGCAAACAACAAGGCCGCCACTAACGGTGCCCAAAGCCAGCGATCACCAGTATTCAGAATTCGTCGCACCTGCCAGGCCAGGCCAAACACCCACAGACTGTTCCAGGCATGCAACAGCACATTTTCCAGATGCATGAAGGATTCTGACAGGAACCACAGAGCCTGATCAGCATAAAAGGTCGCCATCAGCAACGGCCGGTAATAACCACGATTGGTTCCGTGAATAAACAGCTTCCACCATGTGGCAGGATCTGTATTCATCAGGCCTTGCAGCATACGCTGATCGTCCAGCGAGGTAGAAGGCGCGAACAGCATGGGGTAATACACCCCAAGAACCACCAGCAACACAAACAGCAACTGAAATAGCGGACGAATTTTCACGAGAAAGTCTTCCCCTTGACCACGGCAAGAAAATAGGCCTCCAGATCCCTGCGATCAGGTTCTATGAGTTCCGGCTCGATTCCCGCTTGCAACAAGCCCGTCAGCAAGGGGGTCAGCTGCTTTCTGGAGACAACATACCGCCCTTTTTCCAGGACCACCGCGCAGGATGCCAGCAAATCAGCTGAGGGCTTGCTGGTATCCGGCAACTTCAACCAGTACCCGACAACCCCTTCATCAAGCACCTCACGTACCGGTTTAACCGCCTGCAACTCACCATTCACCAGAATACCCACCCGGTCGCAAATCAGTTCCACATCCGAAGTCACATGGGTACTGAAAAAAACGGTTTTGCCCTGTTTCTTCAACTCAAGAATAATGTCCTTCACCAGCGCCCGGCCGATGGGGTCAAGCCCGCTCATGGGCTCATCCAGAATATACAGATCCGGGTCATGCACCAGGGCCTGCGCCAACCCCAGGCGCTGTACCATGCCTTTACTGTAGCCCCGAATGGGCCGGTCGGCCGCCGCCTGCAGATCGAGCAGCTCAAGCACCCACTGCGTTTGCCGCGCCACGGCCGCTGGCGTCATGTTGAATGCAGCGGCAACAAAACGCAGATAGGCCCGCGCCGTAAGATGATCGTAAAAAGCCGGATTCTCCGGCAGATATCCTACCCGCAGTCGCGCTTTCGGCAGTTCCACCGGCACGCCGAACAGCCGGGCGCAACCCGCTGTCGGACGGATCAGGCCCATCAGGGTTTTGATGGTGGTGCTTTTGCCGGCACCATTGGGGCCTAGAAAACCAAACACCTCGCCGGGCTGAATTTGCAGACAGAGACCGCGCAGTGCCTTTACCGAGCGTAATTTTTTATTGCGGTAACATTTCGACAGATTGTCGATGGCGATAACCGGTTCCATGGCAATCACTCCGGCTGCGGGGCGGGGGAAACGGAAGGTTCCGCCGGGCGGGCAAAACTCAGCTTGCTGCTGGTCTGCACCTGGCCAGCTTGATCCAGATAAAAGGTGCCGCCATAAGGGTCTCTCGGCAACGCCGGCAGAACTCCGTCAGTCACCAGATCGGTCAGACACTCCGGCAACCGCCCATGACGCTGCTGGTACGCGACAACGGCCTGACGCAGCTGGTGCAGCGCTTCCAGCGCCTGATAGCGCGTGCGGTACAGCTGTCGCGCCCGCTCATTACCGGCGGCAGCCATCATGCCACGCAAAAACGCCAACCCCAGGGCCTCCTGACCGGCCTCGGCATGGTAGCGCGCCGCCAGGTTGGCAAAGGTGGGATTGCCGCTCAATCGCGCCGCCCGTTCGAAATAGGGCGCGGCAGCGGCTGAATCCTTGAGAAAATAGGCCCGATTAAAACCGGCCCAGAACGGCAACTGCCAGTCCCAGGTACGGTACTTCATACCGTGATCCAGCAGCTGGTTGGTTTCGCGGATGCGGCCAAGCCCCCAGGTAAACACCGCCTGGGAAAAATAATAGGCATCCTGATTGTAGGGGTCGAGCTTCAGCGCCTGCGCCAGGTTGTGGTACATCTGGCGGTATTCCGGCTCCACCTCAAGACTGTTCCGGTTCTTTTCGAGAACGGCACCAAAATAAAACAGGGTACGAATGACCGCCCCGCTGGCCACCAAAGGGGCATATTCCCCACTGACCAGACGCAGCACCTCGCCCCGCGGCAGATGACCCGCCTTGATGGCCACTGGCCGCTGCCACAACTGGCGCGAAACCGTCGGCGCCAGCCAGGCAAACGCCAGCAACAGTACCAGAGCAAAAACCGCCTTGATCATGGCGCCGTCATGCCCCCTGCACCACCCATGGCGCGCCGGCCGCCCGCCCGAATCACGGGAACTGCCGCCGGTTGAACAACGCCACCGCCGCCAGCAGCACCAGCGCGGTATAAACGACAAAATAAGCCAGCATCAACCCCACCTGTTGGGCCGCCAGCGGCAGGGCATAGATGGCTGCCACCTTGAAATCGAACAGGGCAAAATTGGGCAGCACAAAATGCAGCCCTTTGGCTGCCGCCACCACCAGCGGCGCAAGCTGAGCCGCCGCCGGGCTGGCCAGATACTCATACACCTGCTGGCTGGCGCTGCCGCACAGATACAGGGCCAACGTTACCAGAAAAGGCAGGTAGAACGAGGTCGCCAGAGTGGAAAACAACAGCGCCAAAGCGGCCAGCAGCAAACTTTTGAGCAGATCACCCAGCAAGGCCACCAACACATGGAGCCAGTGAACCGGAACATCCGCAGGATAACCCCGCGCAGCCAGCAGTACTGCCAATGTCCCCGCCAGGCCCAGTAGCACACTGCAGAACAACAAAAAACCCACCAGAGAGGCAAATTTACCCAGCAGATAGCGTTGGCGTGTCCGCGGCAGCGACAGCACCGAATGCACATAGCGTTTTTCGATGTCGCGCCACAGGCAGGAGGTACCGAACAACAGACTGAGAACCAGAAGAATGGCGGAATGAGCGGAGAGAGCCAGTGTCAAGGCAAGCTCTTGAACCTGGCGCATGGAAAAGCTGGCCAGAATGCTGACGGAAAAAAACAAAAAAAAAGCCGCTACGATAACGGCTAAAGGTTTTTTTTTATTAGTACTGAGCATGAATAAATAGGCTCATAATACCTAGATTCTCAAGAAAGCCCCACGACACTTAAGCCGTGGGGCTTTAAAACATAAAAAATTACAGCGCTGTCCAACCAGTTTCAAAAGCTGCGCTATCAGAAGCACCAAGTCCAGTAGCATCTAGATCTACACCTTCTTCTTTTGATTGAAAATATATTTTTGAATCACCAGAAGCAGACCCATATTGTTTATCACCTTGGGAATGCCCACTTATCGCAGCATATGTAGTCTTACTCGAAGATGCCCACAACAAGACATTCTTCGAAGTCCTAAACTGATCCAGCAACGCAGATCCAGTAGGATCTAAATTTTCTCCTGTAGCGTCAAATTTTGTAGGATCTTGAGAAAAAGCAAAGCCAGAAATCAACAGAAACCCAAACATAAGAACAAGAGTACAAACCTTTTTATTCATAAAATCCTCCGTCAAAATTAAAGCTCGGTGTATTCGGAATTATCTGCGTAGTCAGCTTCCATCGTCGTCTTGAAGTTTCTCAAATCAGAGGTGGCTGCAGAGTTGAAGGCACGGACACGGTAGGCCGCGAACTGCGGAATGGCGATGGCGGCCAGGATGCCGATAATGGCCACGACAATCAGCAGTTCGATCAGGGTAAAACCCTTCTCGTTTTTTCTGAACTTACTCAACATAGGATTCTCCTTTCCCTTGGTGGGGTTGAAGCGGTGAGGGCCGAACAGCTCGGCCGATTGTGAAAATGAACGCTCGCTTGGCGAAGCGCTTGCCAGTGTAGCGAAGTCTGGCCGGAATGCAAGCCCGCGATTGCGAAACCTGACCGCCAGCAGCGACAATGGTGCAAACTGTTACAGCAAGAACCATACGCAAAAGCCACAACAGACCACAACTTTATGGCCAG